>OKUR01000637.1_pt1 | contig 15084 bp, 11 predicted proteins | sample 1606671 | NCBI WGS metagenome assembly OKUR01 (sample SAMEA3882519, study PRJEB24775) | human gut metagenome | biome: human-associated habitat; feature: intestine environment; material: feces | place: Netherlands | collected 2009/2010 | reverse complement strand
GGAACGTAATGGCCGGTGTATTCATTATGCTCGTGATAGTTGACGCCTTTTACGAGGATAGGTTTGCCGTTTACCATCAGTTGCTTGTCTTTTATCTCTACGGTGCGGAACCCTACTTTGCAACCGGTGGCCTCGATAACGTCACCGTTGGTATGTTTCAGACTGATGACGAGCGTGTAGAGGTTAGGCGTTTCGGCTGTCCACTGCAACGGTTCTTTGATTGTCTTTGGGGTAAACTCCACTTCCGTCTGACCGTAGCTTACACGGGTTGAGGATTGGGCAATCAGCTTGTCTTTGCTGTCCAGCAAACGATAGCTTACGAGGAACGGGGCCTCTTTGCCGGTTTCGTTGGCAAACTTCACTTTCAGCTTCAGGATTCCGTTGCGGTAATCTCCGTCCAGGGGAGTCTCCGCCTTGAAGTCCGTCAGGTGTATTTGCGGCTGGGCATACATGTAGATGTCCCGTTCGATGCCGCTGATGCGCCAGAAATCCTGGCACTCCAGATAATTGCCGTCGGAGAAGCGGTGCACCTGTATGGCAATCACGTTCTCGCCTCTGCGGGCAAGGGAAGTGACGTTGAAGCGTGCGGGAGTCTTGGAATCTTTGCTCATGCCTGCAAATTTGCCGTTGAGGTAGTAGAATGCCGCTCCGCGCACTCCGTCGGCGCTCAGGAAAATTTCTTTGTTGTCCCAGTCGGCAGGCAGGGTGAAGGTACGGCGGTAGGTTCCCGTAGGATTACACTCTTTGGGAACGTAGGGCGGGTTGGGCTTGTCCCAATAGGGGGCATAGCCGGGAGAGCAGAACTCATACGACTGGTTGACGTAGACAGGCGTGCCGAAACCTTGCAGCTCCCAATTGCCGGGAACGTTGATGTCCGGCCATTTGCTTACGTCTGCATGGATATCCATAAAGTCGGTAGGGCGATCGGCGAAGTTCTCCACATAGTTGAATTTCCACTTGCCGTTGAGGGAGATGCGGAATGTTCCGTTCTTGCGGTCGTTGACAACGGCATCCGCCTCATTCGTGTAAGAGGTGAAGGTGCTGCGGGGCGGCTCTTTGTTGATACTTGTGAGTTTGGGATTGGTAATTTGCGCATACCGGTCTTCCTGCGCCGCAAGGGCGACAGGAAGAAAGGCAGCGGCAAGCAATAGTCCGTGTATTTTCATGGTAAATAAGTTTTAAGGGTTGAACAGGTTAATGATGATTGGCGTAAACGGCTGTTACAGAAGCGTTACTTCTCCGGGAAGGTCAGTCCTTCTCTCAGCCATTTTTCCAGCTCGCCGGTCCATTGGCGCTTGTAGGTGAAGCTGTCGCGGAAGCCCCATCCGTGACCGCCGGTGGGATAGACGTGCAGTGTGGCAGGTACTTTCTGTTCGCGCAGGGCAAGGAAATAACCGATGCCGTTGATGGGCAGTACGGTTGCATCATCTGCCGACAGCATGATGAAGGCTTGCGGCGTTTTGGGAGATACCTGCCTTTCGAGCGAGTATTTCTGTTCCAGTTCGGCCGAAGGAGTCTCTCCGATAAGGTTTTGACGGGAACCGCTGTGGGTCACGCCTTTCAGCATGGAGATGACGGGGTAGAAAAGAATCTGGAAGTCGGGCTTGGCGTCGCCGGTAGAGGAAGTCGCCACCATGGCAGCAAGGTGGCCTCCGGCAGAGAATCCCATCAAACCCACGTCGTTGCGGTTGAGCTTCCACGACGTAGCGTTGAGGCGCACGAGGCGCAACGCCTGCTCAGCATCCTCCACGGGAACCTCGGGACGGCCGTTGGGCAGGCGATACTTCAGGACGATGGCAGCGATACCCTGGTTTTGGAAATACTCCGCCCAGTCGTAGCCCTCCTTCTCCATGGAAAGGCTGGAATAGCCGCCGCCCGGGAAGATCACCACCGCGCGGCCCGTGGCCTCCTTGTCGGAGGGCAGGAAGACGCGCACCTTGGCCGTATCCTGCTTGTCGCCATTGCTGTGAGGAGGTTTGCCATTGTAAAGATTGGCATCAAAGACCATCTGGGCCTGTGCGCCGAGCGCGAGGATCGTCATCCCGGCAGCGAGAAAAAGCTTCTTGAATATCATTTCAGTTGTATTGTTTTTATGCGAAGACTGCGCCTTGCGGACACCACAAAGCACGCTGTGATTGTCCGTCAACCACTTATCTTCGTGCAAAGTTATGAAAAATTGGGCGAAAGCATCCAAATGTTTAGAGATTTTAGTAAATTTGCAAACCGTAAACCATCCCCCTATGGTGGCTAAAGGTATTTTAATGGTTGGCCGCCACCCATTTAACAACTCCCCGAGGGTGGCACGGCGGGGGATGGGAAAGAAGAGAGAGAATATGTACATGTTAGACAAATTTCGCTACTGCCCCGTCTGTGGCAGCAAGCATTTCGAAGAGAGCACGGCAAAAAGCAAACGCTGCCGCAATTGTGGGTTTGAGTATTTCCTCAACGCCAGTAGTGCCACGGCAGCCTTCATCCTCAACGCACGCGGCGAGCTGCTCGTGGAGCGGCGCAAGGAAGAGCCCGGACGGGGCACGCTCGACCTGCCTGGCGGCTTCTGCGACACAGGCGAGACGCTGGAGGAAGGCATGGTGCGCGAGGTACTGGAGGAGACCGGACTGACGCTGACAGAAGAACCGCAGTATCTCTTCTCCATCCCCAATGTCTATCGCTATGGCGGATCGGAGATTCCGACGCTGGACGCCTTCTTCCTCTTCCGCGTGGCCGACGGCCTGGAAACCAAGGCGGGCGATGATGCGGCAGAACTGATGTGGATCGCCCTGGCCGACATCCATACCGAAGAGTTTGGCCTGAGATCCATCCGGCGCGCACTCCACCGATTCCTGGAGGCACACGCGGCGGGCAACCTTTGAAGCGTCGCTGCGCCATGATCCATCGACAAGGACTATCCAGCCGCCTCTTCGGCCTCGTGGCCGAACCGTTGCGGCGCAACACGAGTTTCTTCGTGTTTATGTATGTGCTCGGCGTGGTCGTCAGCGTGGTAGAACTACCCGACAAACCCGACGCCAAGCTCTATGACAACCTGTGGCCGGAGCTGCTGCTCGACCTCTATGTGGTCTGCGCCATGCTGGCCCTGCTGCCCCAGCGTCTGCGGAGATGGGTGCGGGGCGTGGTCTGCGCAACGGCCTATGTGGTCGCCATCGCCGACGTGTTCTGCTTCTGGAAATTTGGATCGGCCCTCACCCCCACGATGCTCCTGCTTGTCGGGGAGACCAACGGCAACGAGGCGAGCGAGTTTCTCTCAACTTACATCAACGCCTCGGTGATACTATCCCCCGTGGGCTGGCTGCTGCTGATTGCCGTCCTACAGCTTGCCACAGCCCTACTCCTGCCCCGCCTACGAAAGCGAAAGGTGGGCGGACCGATCCTGCCTGCCGGGATGACGAGACAGGCGCGCCCCTGGCTGGAGGCCCTCCTGCTGGGACTGATCGTCGGGAGCATCATCACGTCGTGGCACAACAAGCGCGAGATGGTGGTCATGTTCTCTCAGCCGAACATCGGAGGTATAGAGCATGAGCTGACGCGCAACGACTGCGCACAGTTCTACCAGCCTATCTACCGGCTGGCTTTCAGCATCTTCTCCAACGAACTTGCCTCGCAGCAGGTGGAAAAACTGATCGAGGCAAAGGACCGGGTGCGCATCGAGGGGTGTTCCTACCGCGTGCCCAATATCGTACTGATCATCGGCGAGAGCTTTGGCAAGCACCACTCGCAGCAGTATGGCTACTTCATGCCCACGACGCCACGGCAGGTGGAATGGGAGAAGACGGGGCAACTGGTGGCCTTCAGCGATGTCGTGGCGCCTTGGAACCTGACGAGCTTCGTCTTCAAGAATCTCTTCTCGATGCACGTCGTCGGGGAGAAGGGGGAGTGGTGCGACTATCCGCTCTTCCCCGAACTGTTTCGCAAGGCGGGCTACCACACGAGTTTCATCACAAACCAGTTTCTCCCCAAGGCCAAGGAGGCGGTCTATGATTTCAGCGGTGGCTTCTTCCTGAACCACCCGGAGCTCTCGGAGGCGATGTTTGACACGCGCAACACGAAGACTTTCGCCTATGACGAGGGACTGCTCTCGGAGTATGACGAGCACCTGAAGAAGGCCAACACGGCCCACAACCTCATCCTGTTCCACCTCATGGGGCAGCACGTCAACTACCGCCAGCGCTACCCGAAGGGACGGGGACAGTTTCGTGCCGACGACTACAAGGATCGACGACCCGAGCTCAACCACTACCAGCGGCGCGTCTTGTCGGAGTATGACAACGCCACGCTCTACAACGACAGCATCGTCGATCAGATCGTGCGACGCTTTGCCAACGAGGACGCGATCGTGATCTACGTCCCCGACCATGGCGAGGAATGTTTCGAGGGATCACGGGGCTTCATCTGCCGCAACCATAGCGCAGCCATCGACTACGACTTGGCGCACTACGAGTTTGAGGTGCCGTTCTGGATCTGGTGCTCGAAGTCGATGATTGCCAAGCATCCTGAGCTCTACCAGGAGATTCGCGCAGCGAAAGACCGACGGCTGATGACCGACGCGCTACCCCACACGCTGCTCTACCTGGCCGGCATCAAGGCACCCGACTACCACGAGGCGTACAACGTGCTGGCGCCGAAGTATCAGGAACGGCGCCCACGCATCCTGAAGAACCAGGCCGACTATGATCGGCTGAGAAGTAAAAAGTGAGAAATAAAGCGAGAAGAAAGAAACTATGAACAAGTCACCCATCAGAGCCGACCGAGGACTGCTGAGCCGAAGCGAATGTCATGCGCTACGGGGCCTGGCGATTCTCGGCATCTTCCTCCACAACTACAGCCATTGGCTCGGCCCGGCGGTGAAGGAGAACGAGTACCAGTTCTTCCGCAGTAATGTGGAGGGACTACGCCATGCGCTGGGATGCCCCGACACATGGCTCCCCGTGCACCTGATTTCCTTCTTCGGCCACTATGGCGTGCCGGTATTCCTCTTTCTGAGCGCCTATGGACTGACGATGAAATATGAGCGGACGCGGCGGCGGTATGACGATCCGCAGCCCAGGGACGCAAGTCCCGCGGCCTTTGTACGCTTCCATTTCCTCAAACTCTTCCGCATGATGATCGTCGGATTCGTGGCCTTCACGATGCTCGATGCCATTACGCCCGGATCCCACACCTACCACTTGATGGACATCGTGGCGCAGATGGGGATGTTCAATAATCTCCTGCCCACTCCCGACCGCATCATCTGGCCAGGACCCTACTGGTTCTTCGGACTGATGCTGCAGCTCTACATCGTCTATCGGCTGCTGCTCTTCCGTCGCCATTGGACTGTCACGGTAGGACTGATGGTCGTCTGCACGGTCATCCAGATGGCATGTGATCCGGAGAGCGAAGCGCTCAACCGCTGGCGATACAACTTCGTCGGAGGGATGCTGCCTTTCGGCGCAGGACTGCTCTACGCACGCTACGCCACGGGACTGCTCTCATGGCGCGACGGCGTGGGCCATGCGCGCTTCGACACGCTCAACCTGATGGTCTCCGTAGTGCTCATCTTCCTACTGAGTTTCAACTACTGGACATGGTACCTCGTGCCTCTCTGTGTCTGCTCGGCCTCCATCGCCTGCGTGCGCCTTGTCGGCGAGACGCCATGGCTCGACGGGGTCGGCAGGATACTGGCATGGACGGGCTCGCTGAGCGCGGCACTCTTCGTCTGCCACCCCATCACGCGCAAGGTCTTCATACCCATCTCACATCATGGCGACGTCTATGCCGGCCTGCTGCTCTATATAATCGCCTCGCTCTGCCTGGCGTGGCTCGTAGCCCTGCTGATGGAGAAGATACCCAGTCCCACCCTGAAAAAGCCGCAAGGAGCATGAAAATCAAGGATATCGAACTGGCCAATATCTCCCGATACCGAGGGGAGCTGATGGGCATGGCCATGCTGTTTGTTGTGCTCTTCCACGTGGGTCTGCCCCGCGAGGACGCCTTCTTCGGACTGCGCCGCATAGGCAATATCGGCGTGGATATGTTTCTGTTTCTCAGCGGCGTGGGACTCTGGTTCTCATGGACGAAGGGGCAGCAGGCGGGACGCTTTCTCCTGCGACGACTCGTGCGCATCTATCCAGCATGGCTCGTGGCGGCATGCGCATTCTACATCCCCGACTTCATTCACCATGGGGGCCACAGCACGAGCCTCATAGACCTCATCGGCGACATCGCCATCAACTGGGACTTCTGGCTCCACGACGAACTGACCTTCTGGTATATTCCCGCCACGATGATGCTCTACCTCTTCACGCCAGCCTATCTGAGCCTCATCATCCGGCACCCCATCTACCGATGGCTGCCCATCGTGATGATCATGTGGTGCATCCTCGTGCAGTATGTCACCCCCATCCATCAGGCGGTGGGCCACCTGGAGATCTTCTGGAGTCGCGTGCCCATCTACTTCATCGGCCTCAACGCTGGCAAGGCGGTGCAGGAGAAGCAGACGCTGGACGGCACCTCCATCTGGATGATACTGATCATGTTTGGCATGGCCTTTGCGTCGAGCGTGTTTCTGGAGCAGGTGCGCCATGGCGAGTTTCCCCTCTTCCTGGAGCGGATGCTCTACATCCCGCTCACGGTGACGTCGATCCTGCTGCTCAACCGGGTGTTCCGACGCACGCCCAAGGCGTTCAACGGGGCCTGCCGATTTGTGGGGGCGCTCTCTCTGGAGGCATATCTCATCCACGACCACTTCGTGATGACCTACATAGAGCGACTGCATCTCGGCTACTGGCCGACATTTCTCATCACCATTGCCATCACCTTGCCCGTGGCCTGGGTGATCCATACGATTCTGGCCCGCATGACAAAACCTATAGAAAAGCGTATTCAATGACTCACGAGACCATCAATAAGCCCACCCCGCACCACGGCGGACACCCCGTCGTGAGACTGATCCGTCCGAAACAATGGATCAAGAATCTCATCGTGCTGCTCCCCGTCTTCTTTGGTGGCGCACTCCTGCAGCCAGAGCCCATGACGAGCGGACTGATCACGGCATTGTCCTTCAGTTTCGCCGCATCGTCCATCTATTGCCTCAACGACCTCATCGACGTGGAGGACGACCGACGCCACCCCGTGAAGTGTGCGCGGCCCATCGCCTCGGGACAGGTGAGCGTACGCAAGGCGTGGGGACTGATGGGACTGATGTTTATACTGGCGATGGCTGTACTCCTCCTTCTGCCGGAGAACCGCTGGGAAACGGGAGGCGTGATCGTCTTCTACTGGTTGCTCAACATCGCCTACTGCATGCGGCTGAAGCAGTATGCCATTATCGACGTGTGCATCGTCGCCTTCGGATTCGTACTGCGCCTGCTGGCGGGAGGACTGGCCTCGGGCATCTACCTGAGCAAGTGGATCGTGCTCATGACCTTCTTGCTTATGCTCTTCCTCTCCTTTGCCAAGAGGCGCGACGACGTGGTGAGGATGAACGAGACGGGGGAGGCGCCGCGGAAGAACACCATCCGCTACAACCTCACGTTTATCAACCAGGCCATCACCATCACGGCCTCCGTGACCTTGGTCTGCTACATCATGTACACCGTCAGCCCGGAGGTGGTCAGCCACTATCAGTCGGACTATCTCTACCTGACGAGCATCTTCGTCATCCTCGGACTGCTACGCTACATCCAGCTGACGGTGGTGGACAAGCGGAGTGGCGACCCGACGAAGGTGATACTCCGCGACCGCTTCACGCAACTGATCGTGGCGGCATGGGGCGTGACCTTCCTCGTCATGATCTATGTCATATAGCCGTGGACAGAAGGACTGTCTGCGGTCAATTTATCCATTATAAAGTAAAGTTTGCTTATTCACTATCTAACAAGGCCTGTATATTGCTAAGATAAGGTCTATATATTATATAAGGTAAGGACGAGATGAAAATCTACGCTTTCGACTTCGACGGAACGCTGACACGACGCGACACGTTCATCGAGTTTATCCGCTATGTCTTCGGCACACGCCGTATGCTGGCGGGCATCTTGCGCTTCGCTCCCATCCTCGTATTGATGAAGTTGGGACGCTACCCCAACTGGAAGGCGAAGCAACGGGTCTTTTCCTGGTTCTTCAAGGGGATGGGGATCGACAAATTTGACGACCTTTGCACGCGCTTTGCTCACGACTGCCAGTCGGTCCGACGCGACGACGGCTTTGCCATCATCCGCCGTGCCCTCAACGAGGGCCATCAGGTGACCATCATCAGCGCGAGCATAGAAAACTGGGTGCGACCTTTCTTCGCCGAGTTTGGCGACCGGGTGGTCGTCTCCTGCACGAAGATCGACGTGCGCGATGAACGGGTGACGGGACAGTTTCTCACCATGAACTGCTATGGGGCGGAAAAGCCCAAGCGGCTACTCCAGACTTTTCCGCTGCGGGAGACCTACCGCCTCGTGGCCTTCGGAGACAGTAGGGGTGACAAGGAACTGATAGAGGCTTCCGACACAGGCTATTTTCGCAGTCCCAGCGGACAACTTCATTGTCAGCGAGGGGAGAAGGACCCCATCGTGGAGGAGGTGGAGCGCGACTTCCCCCGTAGCCTGCCCACCTCAACCAAGATCATCCGCAACAAGACGCTGGACGAGATCATCCGCTTCGGAATCGTCGGCGTGGCTGCCACACTACTTCAGTATGGCTGCTACCTGCTGTTTCTACTTTGGCTGATGCCCGCCCTGGCCAACACGCTGGCCTACCTCGTGAGCTTCGCCTTCAACTACATCGCCTCCACCCGCTTCACCTTCCGTGTGAAGGCGACTACGAAGCGGGGTATGGGCTTCGCGCTCTCCCACCTGGTGAACTACACGATGCAGACGCTGCTGCTGCAGGTCTTCCTCTTTGTCGGCATGCCGAAGCAATGGGCGCTCATCCCTGTCTTCTGCGTCTGTGTGCCAGTCAACTTCCTACTGGTCCGGTTCTTCCTGCGAAAGTAGGATGCAGAGACTCAGATAATGCAGAGACTTATCGAGCAAACATAGGACTATAAAACGGTAGGCTTGCCTCACGCTCAATACGATAAACAACCGATGGAACATCCATTAATAGACAAGAAACGACGATTCTCATTCATCCTCATCACCTCGCTCTTTGCGCTATGGGGATTTGCCAATGATATCACCAACCCGATGGTGGCGGCTTTTCAGACACTTCTGGAACTGTCGGCTGCCAAGGCTTCGCTTATCCAGTTTGCCTTCTACGGCGGCTACGCGACCATGGCGATTCCCGCAGCTTTGTTTATCCGGAAGTACAGTTACAAGCGGGGCATCCAACTGGGCCTACTCCTCTACGCCTGTGGGGCCTTCCTCTTCATCCCCGCAGCAGCCTACCAGGAGTTCTCATTGTTCTGCTTGTCGCTCTATATCCTCACCTTGGGCTCGCCTTTCTGGAGACGACTGCCAACCCCTTCATCCTCTCACTCGGTAGCAAGGCGACCTCGACACGCCGTCTCAACCTCGCACAGGCCTTCAATCCCATCGGATCGCTCTGTGGCATGGCTATCGCATCGCTCATCGTACTGCCCCAGTTGCTCTCGGATCAACGGGATGCAGCGGGTGCCATCCTCTACCCCACTCTCTCAGCAACAGAGAAGGCAGCCATCCGTCTTCATGATATCGCCATCATCCGCGACCCCTATGTAGTCTTGGGACTGGTGGTGGTAGCGATTCTCGTGGTGGTGACGGTCGTCAAGATGCCAGACGTGGCGGAGCAGAAAACGAAACTCGACGTGAAAGCGTCACTTAGACGGCTATGGAAAAACCGTTTGTACCGCCAGGGGGTGGTGACACAAGTGTTTTATGTAGCGGCTCAAATTATGATGTGGACCTTCATCATCCAGTATGCAGACCATCTGGGTATCGACAAGGCCACGGCGCAGATGTATAACATCGTCGCCATGTCGCTCTCGCTGACAGGCCGGTTTGTGGGTACTTGGCTGATGAAATACGTCAGTTCGCGCAAGTTGCTCACCCTCTTCGCTATCGGCGCATCAATCTGTACCCTCGGCACCATCCTGCTGGTCAACATGACGGGACTCTACTGTCTGGTGGCCATCTCGGCATTTATGTCCATCATGTTCCCCTCCATCTACGGCATTGCCTTGGAAGACGTGGAGGAACGCGACACCACTCTCGGCGCAGCCTTTCTGGTGGAGGCCATTGTCGGTGGCAGCATCCTCCCACCTCTGCAAGGATGGATCATCGACCAAGGAGTCGTGTTCGGTCTCCCTGCCGTCAACTTCTCCTTCGTTCTCCCACTCTTCTGCTTCGTCCTCATCTTCTTCTACGGACGGCACGCCATGCGCAGTCAATGTAGGAGCGTGGAATAAGGAGGCGTTGAGGACAACAATGTAGGAAGACCTCTCATCAACCCAAAAGCAGCAAGATAATATGAAGGACGGCGCATAGATCGCATGATAAAAACTGACAACAAGACGGCGGGCAACGGAAAGGGATTAACACCTTTCTGTTGCCCGCCGCTGTATCGGGACAGTCTCTCGGGAAGACTGCTTACCGTGGCTGAAACCTGAGGCTTATGCCAGCGTCAGTTCTACGACGTAGTCGTCGCCAGACGGCTGCTCGGGGAGCGTGAGAACATAGCCATTGGCAACGGCCTTAAACTCGACCTTCTTACCGTTGATGAAGACCTTGGCAGCCTTCACCTTGCGGTCGCCCGTGGGGACGAAGAGGGCCTTGTCCTGCAGAGAGAGGATGTGGATGAAGAGGCGGTTGCCCTTCTGCGTGCTCACACCCCAGTCGTGCGGAGCTACGAGGCCACCACGCGTACCATAGATGGTGTCGCCATACTTGCCGAGGAACTGTCCGATATACTGCAGGCGCTCGACAGCCTCGATGGGAAGCTGACCATCAGGACGCGGACCGACATTGAGCAGGAGGTTGCAGTTCTTGCCTGCTGCACGCACCAGCTCGCGGACGAGGGTCTCCTTCGACTTGTAGTTCTTGTCCGTGATGCTATAGCCCCAAGTGTAGTTCATCGTCAGGCAGGTCTCCAGCGGGAGCTGGCTGACATCCTGTCCACTCAGACCGTAGGTATTCTCACCGGGGAGGTCCTGCTCGAAGATCTGGATATCCTCACCAGGATAGGGCTTGCCGTGGTGGTTGTTGGCAACGATACACTGGGGCTGGAGCTGGTGAATCATGGCATACTGCTCATCGAGCTCCCAGTTGAACGGAGTCTTGTCCTCATCATGGTCCCACCATCCGTCGAACCAGATACAATCGACACGACCGTAGTTGGTGAGTAACTCGCGGAGCTGGTTGTTCATGAAGGTATAATAGCTACGCCAGTTCTGCTTATCCGTAGGACGGCCGAGCTTCTTGCCCGTGCGGCCGAGCGGATAGTCGAGGCGATGCCAGTCGAGGTGGCTGTAGTAGAGATGGAGGCTCAAGCCGCCATTGTGGCAAGCATCGGCCAGCTCCTTCAGGATGTCGCGCTTGAAGGGAGTGCCATCGACGATATTGTAAGTGTCCTGGGCGGTATGCCACATGGAGAAACCGTCGTGGTGACGGGTGGTGAAGGTGATATACTTGGCACCCGCCTCACGGAACGTGCGCACCCACTCGTCGGCATTGAAGCGAGACGGATAGAAACCGTCGGCCAAATGCGGATACTCCTGGTAGTTGATACTCTTGTTGTTCATCACCCACTCGCCGTCGCCGAGCATGGAGTAGATACCCCAGTGGATGAAAATACCAAACTTGAAGTCCTGGAATTCCTTTTGGCTCTGCTTGACCTGCTCCGAAGGCTGATACTGCGCCATCGTCGTCATGCTCACGAGCAACGCCAAAATCGAAAAGATAGTCTTCTTCATCGTGTTGATTGCTTTGAAAGTTTTTATTTACGAATTGTCTTTAGTATTGTTATTTCAGGTGGTAAAGTTACGATAATAATCCCGAATGGACAAAATTCACACGGTATTTCTTCCCGCTTCGGCCAAAAAGCCGTATTTTTGCAGTTGCTGAAACCATCATTTACAAAATATGAGATACACAACGTACTATTGCCGGCAGGTTATAGTTCTTCTGGCAATGTTTCTTCCGCTGACCTCTCATGCACAGATATCACTTGTCGAGCGAGGCAAGCCAGCGGCACAAATCGTACTGACGGACACGACCCATGCTGCTCGCCGGGCTGCCGAGGTGATGAACTATTTCGTCGAGAAACTGACAGGGACGACGCTGTCCGTAGGACTTCGGGCAGAGAAAAAGCCCAGACAGATCGTCTTCATCGGCGGCAAGACGGACCAGGCGGGTGAGGACGGATTCCAAATCAGTTGTCACAACGGCACCATGCGCATCCTGTCGGGAGGCGACAAGGGGGCTATCCTCGGAGTGGCGCACCTGCTGGAACGCTATTGTGGCATCAACTACCTGGGAAGGGACGCCTGGACGGTGAACCATGTACAAGGCTACAAGGTCCAGAAGGTGGGCGAGCTACAGTTGCCCGCCATCGAATGGGCGGAAACTCCGGCCTTCCGCTACAGACAGTCGGTAAGCTATAGCGAGCGCGACCCGCTGTTTGTCGATTGGTATGGAATGGAACATCCCAACCAGATGTTCATGGACAACCTGTGGGTACACACTTTCGACAAGATTCTCCCAAGCCGCGTCTATGGGAAGGCGCATCCGGAATGGTATGCCCTCATCAATGGCAGACGCCAGCCAGGATCTCACAGCCAGTGGTGTCTGACCAATGAGCAACTGTTTGTGCAGGTCTGCCACAACCTCGACAGTATCTTCGCCCGCAACCCGGGCATGAAAATGATCTCCATCAGTCAGAACGACGGCAACTTTACCAATTGTCATTGCGAGAAATGCACAGAGGTGGAGACGGAGGAAGGTTCTGCCAGCGGCCCTATCATCCGATTTCTCAACCGCCTGGCCTCGCGCTACCCCGACAAGGAGTTCTCTACCCTCGCCTACCTCTATAGTATGCAACCGCCAAGACTGGTCAAACCGCTTCCCAACGTCAACATCATGCTCTGCAGCATTGACGCCAAGCGCGAGGTGCCTCTGACGGACAACGAGAGCGGACGCGACTTTGTAAGGGCCCTGGAGGGCTGGAGTCGCATCTCCAACAACATCTTCGTCTGGGACTATGGCATCAACTTCGACAATATGGTAGCACCATTCCCCAACTTCCATGTCTTGGCACCCAACGTCCAACTCTTCCACCGCAACCACGCCAACATGCTGTTTGAGCAGGTAAACGGCTACGAGGGAGCAGACTTCGCCGAACTGCGTGCTTACATGATTGCCAAACTGATGTGGAATCCCTATCAGGACGCCGACTCGCTCATGCGCGTCTTCCTCACGGACTATTATGGCGAGGAGGCAGGCACCGAACTCTACTCCTATCGGAAGATGATGGAGGGTGCGCTACTGAGCAGTCATGTGCCACTATGGATCTACGACTCGCCCATCACCCACAAGGACGGAATGCTCTCCGACGACCTGATGCACACCTACGCCCGACTCTTCGACAAAGCAGAGGCGGCAGTCCGTGGCGATAGCATCTTGCTCCAGCGAGTGCAGATCAGTCGGCTGCCACTGCAATATGCCGAACTGGAGATAGCGCGCACCAAGGGCATTGAGGACGAAAAGGGTGTGGAGGCAAAGGTGAAATGCTTTCGCGAACGATCCGTACGTTTCGGTGTGGAGTCGCTCAACGAGCGCGGCAACGCACCTGCCGACTATTGCGACTTGTATCTGAAGCGCTACCTCCCCTCGCGTGTCGTCACCAAGGCAAAGGGCGCTACGGTGGCTTTCAACACCGCTCCCCACGACCGCTACCAAGGAATGGCTTCCACCGCCCTTACCGATGGCCTCTTCGGCGGATCGAGCTTCGTGGAGGGATGGGTAGGATGGGAAGGGACCGATCCCGACTTCACCCTCGATCTTGGCAGGGAGACCAGCATCTCTGCCATAAGCACCGACTTCCTCCACCAGTTGAGCGCCTGGGTACTCCTACCTAAGGAGGTACGCTATGAAGTAAGCACAAATGGCAAGGCGTTCCAACCCTTTGGCGAACCCTTGGTGATGAAGGAAGACCGCGACATCGCCGTCAAGTTTGTCGAAGGCAAGGTCAGCGTGGCACAACCTGTCTCTACACGTTTCATCCGCGTGCGCATCAAGGCCACGGGAATGTGCCCCGACTGGCACTACGGCGTCGGCTATCCTGCCTGGTGCTTCATCGACGAAGTGCGGGTGGAATAAATGCCAATGAATACCTAAATAAATATCAAACGGGCTTGCAAGCCTTCGGACACCAGGGTGTCACGCGGCTTGCAAGCCCGTTTGGCTAAAAGACCTGAAGAGGATTACTGTGCGTTGAAGGCTGCCAGAATCTTCTCGGCAGTAGCCTTCATCTCCTCCTCGCTCAACTGGACGTGGCGATGGAAATCGACATCGCCCTCGGAGTTGATGGGCAGAAGATGGATGTGGGCATGGGGCACTTCGAGGCCGAGCACCACCTGGGCCACCTTCTTGCAGGGGAAGGCTGTGCGGATGGCTTTGGCGACACGCTTGGCGAAGACCTCAAACTCGGCCAGCTCGCCGTCCTCCATGTCGAAGATGTAATCCACTTCCCGACGAGGGATGACCAACGTATGGGCCTGGACGACGGGGTTGATGTCGAGGAAAGCATAAAACTTTTCGCTTTCCGCACACTTGTAGCTGGGAATCTCACCAGCAGCAATTTTGCTGAAAATATCCATAATCGTAATTATTCGAGGGTGATCTTGTCTATGCGCAACTTGATCGTACCACGCGGAATGGCAATTTCCACCACATCGCCGACCTTCTTGTTGAGCAAGCCTTGCGCGATCGGAGTCTTGATGGAGATCTTGCCCACCTTGATGTTGGCCTCGTTCTCGCTGACGATGGTATAGCGCATCTTCATGTTGTTGGCCATGTTGGTCATCTCCACGGTCGAAAGGATCTGCACCGCCTCTGTGCTGAGACGTGAGGTGTCGATAACCTTCGCCTCGGCGATAGCCAACTTCAGCTGGTTGATCTTTGTCTCCAA
>OKUR01000617.1_pt1 | contig 15435 bp, 21 predicted proteins | sample 1606671 | NCBI WGS metagenome assembly OKUR01 (sample SAMEA3882519, study PRJEB24775) | human gut metagenome | biome: human-associated habitat; feature: intestine environment; material: feces | place: Netherlands | collected 2009/2010 | reverse complement strand
GAATATGTACAGAAAAAAATAAAATTTTTTTTGTCCCAGTCTTGACAGATGCAGGCTATCCTATCTGGTGGGGAATTGCAGCATGGCCAGTAGATAACTTTGTAAAAGAGAATGACTTTACAGGAAAAACAGTCATCCCATTCTGTACAGCAGCGACCTCGGGAATCGGTGACAGCGGTAATCTTCTGGAAGAGATGACAGGAACAGGTGACTGGAAAGAAGGGGAACGATTCCATGGTGGAGCGTCTGAATCAGATATCAGTTCATGGATAGACAGTCTTGGATTATAAAAGAATATAAAAATATTTGGAGGAATCGTAACAAAGAGAGACTTCTGTCCGGAGTCTCTTTTTCTTATACTTACAGTAAAGTTTGAAATATAGAAAAGGAAGATAAAGATGGAGATAAGAATTTTAGGAAGAGACTTAGAAGTATCAGAAATCGGATTTGGATGTATGGGAATGAGTCATGCATATGGAACTGTTTCAACACAGAAAGAAGCAGAAGAATTGATTGAAAAAGCGATCGATGAAGGCTGCACATTTTTTGATACGGCAGAGATATACGGAACAACAGAAGACCCTCATCACAATGAAAAACTGCTTGGGGAAGTGTTAAGGCCATATAGAAACAAAATTGTCCTTGCATCAAAGTGTGGGATACGTTTTGATGAAACTGCAACAACTGTAAATAAACCTTTGATTCCTGATGGACGACCGGAGACGATTAAAGCATCGATTGAGGGATCTTTAATGAGACTTAACACAGACCATCTTGATTTATATTATATTCATCGTATTGACATGACTGTACCGATTGAAGAGACGGCAGGAGCTATGAAGGAGTTAATGGAGCAGGGAAAAATCACACACTGGGGGTTATCAGAAGCCAGTGAAGAGATTATTCGACGTGCACATAAAGTATGCCCGGTTACAGCGATTCAGAACAGATATTCCATGATGTACAGGGATTATGAGAAATTATTCCCGGTGCTTGAAGAATTGAAAATAGGATTTGTTGCATTTTCGCCGCTTGCAAATGGATTACTGACAGCAGCATATCATTCCCATGGGGAATTTGAAAAGCCGGGAGATTATCGAAGCGCAATGCCACAGTTTACAGAAGAAGGATTAAAGGAAAATAATGAATTTATGTCCTGGATGAAAGTGATTGCAGAAGAAAAAAATGCCACGCCTGCACAGATTTCTCTTGCATGGATGCTTGCAAAGAAACCATATATCGTACCAATTCCGGGAACAAGAAAAGTAAATAGACTGGAAGAAAATATGGAATCAGCAGATATAAAGCTGACTCAGGATGAAGTAAAATCTATTGATGAGATGCTTGCCCATATGCCGATGTCGCAGGTGTTTGGAGGCTCAAAAATACAGAAGAAATAAAAGAGGTGAGCAATGAAAACAAGGAAAAAGATAACCATCGGGGTAATAGTGGCTTTCTTGACGGCAGTCATGAAGATGTGGTTGAACAGGGAAAAAGAGAGGTAGAGGCAGGCTTTATGCCTCAGATTAATCCATTATCTGTAAATCTTGCTGATTATGATGTGATTGCTATCGGAACTCCAACGTGGTGGTATACGATGGCACCTGCAGTGCTTACATTTTTGACAACAAATGATTTTACAGGAAAGACAGTGATTCCATTTATGACAAATGGTGGATGGCCGGGGCATGTTATAAAAGATATGGAGGAAAATTGCAAAGGAGCTGCCTTTGCACATGAAATGCAGATTCAGTTTGATTCCAAAGGAAAAGATCATCTGGAAACTTCAGAAGAGGTGATTACAGAATGGATTGGGCAGATAAATACTGATATAAACAAATAACCATAAGGAGAGATAAAACAATGAGAAAAAATTTTGGAGCAAAGCCATTTTTATATCCACAGCCGGTTATGATTCTGGGAACATATGATGAAAATGGAAAGGCAAATGCAATGAACGCTGCATGGGGCGGAATTGTAGGTGCAAATGAGATTATTGTAGATTTGTCTGCCCATAAGACAACAGACAATATTATAAAAAATAAGGCTTTTACAGTAGGTGTGGCAGATCTTGAACATCTGGTTGCCTGCGATTATGTGGGAATTGTTTCTGCAAATAAAGAACCGAACAAAGTGAAAAAAGCAGGTTTTACAACAACAAAGAGTGAATTTGTAAATGCACCAATTATCAACGAACTTCCACTGACTCTTGAATGTGAGCTTGTAAAAGTCATTGATGGCAGTAAATATCTTGCAGAAATCAAAAATGTAAGTGCAGATGAGAAATATCTCGGTGATGACGGAGAAATTGATCTTAGTAAGTTTACACCAATTACATATGACCCGGTACATCACGGATATTACAGACTTGGAGAACGTGTGGGAAATGCTTTTAAGGATGGAGCAAAGTTAAAATAAGGACAGGTGATTAAAGTGAAAAAAATTGTACAGACAGCAGGAAGAAATGCGCTGAATGAATTTGCACCACAGTTTGCACATTTTAATGATGATGTTTTGTTTGGAGAAAACTGGAATAATCAGGATATTGATGTAAAGACAAGATGTATTATAACAGTCACAGCACTTATCGCTTCTGGAATGATTAATACATCTTTAGTACATCATTTTGAAAATGCAAAAGCTCATGGAGTGACTCAGAAAGAAATTGCAGCCGTGATTACACATATAGCATTTTATGCAGGATGGCCGAAAGGATGGGCGGCATTCAATCTTGCAAAAGATGTCTGGAGTATAGACGAAGGTGATCTTTCGTATGAAGATGAAGCAATGAGAGCTCATGCTAAAAAGATGATATTCCCGATTGGAGAGTCAAATGATAAATTTGCACAATATTTTACAGGAAAAAGTTTTTTGGCTCCAGTGTCTACATCACAGGTTGGAATTTTCAATGTGACTTTTGAACCTGGTTGCAGGAATAACTGGCATATTCATCATGCAAAAAGCGGAGGCGGACAGATTCTTATCTGCATTGCAGGACGTGGATACTATCAGGAAGAAGGAAAAGAAGCAGTAGAAATGAAACCCGGAGATTGTGTCAATATTCCGGCAGAAGTAAAACACTGGCATGGAGCAGCCTCAGATGAATGGTTTTCACATCTGGCAATTGAAGTACCGGGAGAAGAAACATCATCAGAATGGTGTGAAACAGTAACTGATGAGATATATGAAAAATTGAAATAACTACTTAAGTCCAATGTGAAATTTACTTTTTTATTTAACGGAAGAATATCTGGATAAAAAATAAGATATGTAATTGTTAAGTCTAAAAAAACATGATAAAATACGCATGCTTACAACTTTCTTTACTAATGTACCAGCAATTGTATCTGTGGGATTTTCGCTTGGAATGATATCACTTCAGACTTTTTTGCAAAGAAAATCAAAAAAAATAGAAATTCAAAATGACCCATTGTATTTTACTGTAAAGATTCAAAATCAGATATAAAATCTCCTTTATGTTTATATGGGTTTAAAATTTATTTTACATAGCCGAGTGGTTTTCACTATACGAAAATCACTCGGCTTTTTCTATTTCTGGAGGTGATTTTATCCATTGAAAACTAACCGACCCTATGTGCAGATTGACCAAGATGTGCTTGAACGGGTACGCTAGATTGACCTGTTATCCTATCTGCGTGAGTTTGAACCGAGCAATCTCGTTAAGGTCAAAGGCACGCAGAAGATGATGGCCACATTGTATGATGTGGATGTTCGGACTATAAACTATCATGTTAAAAAAATATTTAGTGATAGTGAGTTGCAGGAGGATTCAGTTATCCGAAAATTTCGGATAACTGTTGCAGATGGAAAAAGCTACAGCACAAATCACTATTCATTGGAGATGATCATTGCCGTAGGCTTTAAAGTCAATTCCGAGCGTGCAGTACAGTTCCGTAAATGGGTAAATCAGATTGCAAAGGATTACACCATCAAAGGCTGGGTGATGGATGATGAGCGTCTGAAACGCGGAACGTATTTGACGGAGAAGTATTTCGATGAGCAGTTAGAGCGCATCCGTGAGATCCGTGCCAGCGAAAGAAAGTTTTATCAGAAGATCACTGACCTGTATGCTACGGCTGTTGATTATGATAAAAATTCCGCAACAACGAGAAGATTCTATGCGACTGTCCAGAATAAGATGCATTACGCAGTTCATGGGCATACAGTAGCTGATCGTGGAAAGAGCCGATCACACAAAAGAGCATATGAGAGTTGCGGACGATTTTTTTGACCGCAAAATGGGTGGAGGAGTTCTATGGCAGAAGATAAAAAGAAAGAAATCGATGTTGCAGTAATAGAAGTAACAGAAGAATATCTAAAAGAAAAACTGTATAAAATTAGGGGTAAAAGCGTATTGCTTGATGCTGATTTAGCAGAGATATATGGCTATGATACGAAGGGATTTAATAGACAGGTAAAAAATAATATTGAAAAATTTGATGAAGATTTTATGTTTGAATTGACAGATGAGGAATTAGAAGATTTGCGGTACAAAAATTGTACCGCAAATATAAGTTCAAAAAGTCGTTATAATCCTCATGTATTTACAGAGCAAGGATTATATATGCTGATGACTGTCTTGAAAGGACCGTTGGCTGCTAAGCAGAGCAAGGCATTAATAAGAACCTTTAAGAAAATGAAAGATTACATATTAGAAAATCGTGATTTAATAGGTCAGCGGGAAATACTTCAGTTAAGCATGGAAACTGCTAACAACAGAATAGAAATTAACAAAATCAACTCAGATATGATATCTCTTGAAAAGCAGATTTCAGATGTTGCAGAAGGCTTGAAGGATGTTGTGACAAAATCTGAGTTGGCGGATATGATGAACAGCTTTGTTTCAGATGATGATGAAAAGTGGCTTATGTTTAATCCAAAATTTAGTAGTGCAGATGAGGTGTATGAGTCCATTTATAAGCAGGCAAAGTCGTCAATATATGTCGTTGACAATTATATTGGATTAAGAACGCTGGTACATCTTAAAAATTCTCCTACAGGAGTAAATATTACTTTATTCAGCGATAATGTTGGGAATAATAAACTTCATAATATAGAATTTACGGATTTTTGCAAAGAATATCCATCCGTAAAAATATCAATGAAAAAGACAGGCGGTATATTTCATGATCGATTTATCGTATTGGATTATGGAACTGCTGATGAAAGGGTTTTCTTATGTGGTGCTTCATCAAAGGATGCAGGGGCTAGAATAACCAGTATTGTTGAAGACTATGGAGTATCTAAATATACCCCGGTGATTGCAACGCTGTTGAAAAATCCTACTTTGATTTTACCACAGTAGAGGGGAGTGAATGATATTGAAGATGGAATCGACAGTTCAAAAGAAGCTGGTAAACTGCTTATATCTATCATTGCGGCAGTAGCAGAGATGGAGCGGAAAAATATCAGAGTGCAGACAATGGCTGGGCGTGAGCAGAAGGCGAGAGAAGATACGTCAGAATAGAGCAATCAGATTTCCCTGTTTATGAGGGAATTCATGAAGCAATTATTTCCGAGGAATACCGGAATCTTGCACAGGAAAAACAGTTATCTGTGTTAAATGCAAGTCTTTATCAGGCGGAGACAATAAAAACCCGCCTTGAACAGCAGATGGATAATCTGGATGTTACAGATACTCATTACGATAAAAAAATATCAGATTTACAGAGACGATTGGATGCTCAATATGATAGAATAGATGAAGTGGAAGAGGCAATCGCAGATTTGAAGTCTCAGATTTATGAGCTTAAGAAAAATCAGATTGATGCAGATAGCATATACGGATTTTTAGGTGCTTTTAATGAAATGTATTCAGAATGTACGGATGCAGAAAAGAAACAGTTCATGCAGGCATTTATTGAACGTATTGATATATTCTCAGAAAGACGGGAAGATGGGAATTGGATTCAGAATATTAAGTTTCAGTTTCCGGTACCGATCATTAAAGAAGGCAAGGAAGTAGCACAAATCAAGGGGATTTCTTTGGACAAGGAGAAATCGGATGAGCATATGGCTTCCTTGGAAAAGTTATCAACACTTGAGAGCTGTGTGTTGCTATGTAGAGCCGATACTTAGAAATCCTTGATTTTACGCAGTTTTTCGACCATTTTGTATTTACACCAAATGAAGAAAATGTGTTAGAAAAGCAGTTAAAAAGAAAAATTCCAGTAAGTGTTGGAATAGAACTGGTAGTGGTGGATATGTGAAATGTGAGGTATAGAATATTTGTGCTATACCTTATATTTTAACTTATTTATAGAGTATAAAGGGAAAAATTATGAATTGGAAACAAAAATTGCTGAGTTTAAGAGATAAAGCAGAAATGTTAATGTATGAAGATGACATTAATTTTGAATATTTACAGATATAAGAGGTAATCAACAATAATGGAATACGAACACATAACACACTCCTTTGAGCCGGTCTACGACAAAAACAGCCGCATACTCATCCTCGGCACTCTGCCGTCCGTTGCATCGCGGGAAAACAATTTCTACTACGGACACAAACAGAACCGTTTCTGGAAGCTTTTGGCGCACCTTTTGGATGAACCGGTGCCGGAGGCTATATATGAGAAAAAACATATGCTGCTTAATAACCACATAGCTATATGGGATGTCATACAAAGCTGTGACATCAAGGGTTCCAGTGACAGCAGTATCAAAAATGTAGAGCCGACCGATATAAGAAAAATCCTCGACACGGCTGATATAAAGCAGGTCATTGCAAACGGAAATAAGGCAGGACAGCTTTACAAAAAGTATCAGCTTCCGCTTACAGGAATGGCAGCCGTAATTCTCCCATCGACAAGTCCTGCAAATGCAGCGTGGACTTTTGAAAAACTTTGTAAAAGATGGGGAGAATACATTAAAAAATAAATATAAAAATTTCCCACATCTTAATGTACTCTCAGAATGCTTCATTTAGAAGAGTCCGAGAGTACATATTATTGCAGGAAGTTAAGATAAATAATTATTGTTCGCGGAAAATCTTTCCGAATATGAATCTTACGAGTGGTCCGGCTGCAAAAAGCTGCCAGAAGAAAGCCATTGGGAAGTTTCTTACTGTAAGCTGGCAGTAGGTAGCAAACATCTGTGTATTGAATCCGCCATTGAAGAGAATTGTTGCAATAAAGCTCATCATAGGGCACATAAACCATACGGAAAAGATAGATATTGCAAGGATGATAGCGATAGGTCTGTCTTTTCCAGGTGTGACGATCTTGAAAGCACATTTCTTGGCAAGTGGACCTGCGATGAAAGTGTCAAGTATAAAACCTGCAACGATCATGATAGGAAATTCACCTAAGGCTGCTCCAAATACGAAATTCTTCATTCCACCTGTCTCAATGGCAATATTGTAGCAGATCATGGCATAAACCATGACAAGCACCATCATGATAGTAAAAATTGTTTCCTGAAATCTGTTCTTTGGCATTTTTCTTAAATCCTCCTGATAAAAATAAAATTGGTGGTTATTACTATGATAGCTGCAATGATCGGAACGGGGGCAAGTGTATAGAAACCGTTCATATATGTAAAAAGCACAAAAAAAATAGACAGAGGGAAACTTTCGTCTCGCTCTGTCTAAGCTGCAACTACCATTAATTGTCGATAGTGTATCACAGATAAAATATAAAAATCAATAGGAAGTTGGTACTATTGACAAATTTATGCAGGGGTCAAATTAATGTGAGCATACAAGCCGTAATATGGTAAAATAATAACAAATTCAAAAGGAGGCATTTACATTATGAAAACGGAAATTAATATTAAGGTCAAGGCAGTTATGGGTATTGTTGCACTGCTGATAAGCAGCATTGTGGTATCGTTCATTACATTCGAGTATAAAAAAGACTGGATAATGCTTATAGCAGTGATCATTACGGCTCTGGTATTTTTAAAGGCATTTAGCTGTGACGAAATAGAACTGCCTATTTACAATAAACTGGGAAAGCATCTGAATGTTATATCAATAATTCTGGTTATGCTCGGACTTAGCCTGCTACCTGACTCGTTAGGTGAACGTATGTCAGAAGGCGCAGGGAGAATAGGATATTGCCTTTCATATATTTTCTGGTTTACGGGTTTATATTTACACAATATACGTTCAAAATATAAGGAGATAAAAGAGGAAAAATGCAGATAAAGAAGGTTGCGGTTCTCTGATAAAAGTTGCATCCCATAAAGAGGGCGAAGGTTTTTATTTTAACCCTGAAACAACTATTGGAATAATCTTTGGAGAACTTGCAGAGCCTTATGACAGCGCAAGGATAAAGGCAATAGAGACACTTTTTGAGGGAACAGGAATACATTATCGTGTGACAGACTGTATCCGGGAGGAAATGTGGAGCAAGTTCAGGCTGAATGTATGCAACAATCTGCCACAAGCGATACTTGGCGCAGGAGTAGGCTGTTATACGGACAGCGAGCACATGAAGGAAATAAGCAACGGCAAAACATAATCCGTTTTTATGCCACAAAAAGTGGATATATTTTGCCACTTGTTGTATAATAATACCGACGACATTTATCAGTGAGGATTTGAAATGGAATATATTAGTGTAAAAGAGGCGGCAAAGAAATGGAATTTATCTGATAGAAGTGTAAGGAATTATTGTGCAAATGGGAAAATACCGGGAGCCATACTTCATGGAAATGCATGGAAAATACCGGAGGCGGCAAAAAAACCTGCAAGAAAGCAACGGCAGGGTAAAGTACCGAAGGATTTGTTAGCGAGGTTGCGGCTTGAAAAAGATGCCGGGATACCTGGAGGAATTTATCATAAAGTCCAGATAGAACTGACTTATAATTCCAATCATATAGAAGGAAGCAGGCTTACACATGATCAGACGAGGTATATTTTTGAAACCAATACAATTGGTATTTCAGATGAGACAATAAAAGTAGATGATATTGTGGAAACAGCTAACCATTTCAAATGCATAGATCAGGTAATTGATATGGCAAATTTTATGCTGAGTGAGTCATTTGTAAAACAACTTCATCTACTGCTCAAATCAGGTACATCTGACAGTCGAAAAAGCTGGTTTGCAGTGGGTGATTATAAGAGATTTGAAAATGAGGTAGGTGGAAAGGAGACAACAAAGCCGTCTGATGTTCCCAAAGCTATGAAAAAACTCTTAAAAGAGTATAATGCAAATAAGCATAAATCGCTAAAGGAAATTATTGATTTTCATTATAAATTTGAAAATATACATCCATTTCAAGATGGAAATGGACGAGTCGGACGCCTTATAATGTTTAAGGAATGTCTGAGAAATGGAATTACACCATTTATTATAAGTGATGATATTAAGCAATATTATTACAGAGGGTTAAATGAATGGAAAAATGAACCGGGATATCTGATGGACACTTGTTTGACAGCACAGGATCGTTTTAAAGCATATATGGATTATTTCGGATTGGAATACACAGATTAAAGGAGCAATATGACAATAAACAATAATGATAGTTTGTGAAGTAGGTGGAAAACTTGCCGGAAATTGCATGGTCTGGTGGAACAACCGTGTGAAAACCGGACACAGGGCAAGTGTAGCAATCGGCTTGCTGAGCGAATTCTGGAATCAGGGAATTGGAACAAGAATGTTTCAAGAAATGATAAAAATAGCAGAAAACAATCCGAAGATATTGCAGATGGAATTAGATTTTATCGAGGGCAACAGCAGAGCTAGAGCACTTTATGAAAAAATGGGATTTAGGATTACAGGTACAAATTTTAATGCTATAAGGCAGAAGGACGGAACTTTGTGCAATGAGTATTCAATGATAAGGGAAATTAATAGACCGGTTTGACAGATGAGTTAGTTTATGCTAACATAACATATGTTATGGAGGATGAGCGCAGAAAACAGACAGAGCAAAATCTCATAAGATTCGGCAAAGCGGAGTTCCTTTCAAAGGGATATGCCAAGGCAAATCTCAGAGACATCTGCAAAGCTGCGGGTGTTACAACAGGAGCATTCTATTTTTCTTTTGAAAATAAGGAGGCACTGCTTGCAGCCATTTTAGATCCGGTGATAGCTGAATACAGGAATATGTGCAGCGGACTTGCCAAAAGGGAAGAGGATGATCCGGGCACAGCGGAGGATAATGAGAGACTTATGATGGAGTATCTGTCCGCACACCGTGCGGAGGTGATCATACTGATGGAAAAATCCGGGGGCAGCCGTTATGAGGGCTTCCGGAAGCAGGTCGATGCACAGATGCAGGCGGCATTTACAAGTTATTTTACAAAATTCATGGGTAAAAGCCCTGATCCGGAGCTTATAAGGATTTTGGTTGCCATGAGGCTTTGCGGCTATATGGAACTGGTAAAAGGAGATTATACTGTGAAAGAGAGAGTCCGACTGGCGAAAGATATTGGCATACACGCCGATGCTGGAACAATTTCACTAATTAAATATTTAAAAGAAGATTCAGAAGCCTATCGCAGATGATGCGGTGGGCTTTTTCTATTGCAAAACATAACAAAACATATTATTTGTTATGCTAAGATGGCTGGAAATTTATACATGAATAAAACATATATGAGTATATTGAAAAGTTATGCATGGATAATTAAAATTATGAAATTTTGTGGTCTGATATATCAATTTAAAATGCGCTCGAATATTGAGATAGGAGGATCATACGATGAACGAAAAAACTGATTACGGAAACTGGGTACCTGAGAAAGCACTTTACATGTTGTTTGGGCTGGCGGCAGTTTTTCTTGTGGCAGCGGTTATATGTGGTGTGTGCGTGAAAGTGCCTGTGGCAGCAGTGATCTGCGCAGTGATTTGTGTACTGACGCTTGCTATGGCTGTGTATATGTTTGTCTGTCATGAAAAGTTTGCATTTGGAAAGGGTAACATGATGGCTGGAGTGCATAAACATCTGGTGGAGCATCTTGAGTGGGACGGAAACGGACAACTGCTCGATATCGGTTGTGGTGCGGCAGCACTTACCATAAGATGTGCAAAGGCATTTCCGAAGGCAAAGATCACAGCAATGGACTACTGGGGAGCACAGTGGAATTATGCCAAGGAGCAGTGCGAGAGAAATGCAAAGCTGGAGGGCGTTTCCGGCCATATCACTTTCCAAAAGGGAGATGCTGCGAAACTGGATTATGCGGATGAGACATTTGATGCGGCAGTAAGCAATTTTGTGTTCCACGAGGTACATTCAGCAAAAGATAAAAGAGATGTCGTAAGAGAGGCTCTGCGCGTGGTAAAAAAGGGCGGCGCATTTTCATTTCAGGATATGTTTTCACAGAAAGCATTGTACGGAAATATGGATGAATTTGTAGAGTCACTAAAGGCAGATGGAATTTCTGAAATCCATTACATAGGAAACCTCGAAAAGAAGCTGGATTTCATACCGGGCTATGTGAGCGCACTATGGATGATAAGCGGAATGGGAATTATCTACGGCAGAAAATAATGGCGTAAATGATAAAATTTTTCATTGGTTTTCTGGAAGGCAGAATAATGAGCTGTTTCAAATAACAGGTCGAATTTTATAAGGGAAAAAACATCGATAGCTCTGTCAAATAATGTATACTGTAACTAAATTATTACTGTTTGGACATTAGGCAGATTATTGTCAGGTTATGTGCATATAGTAGATTATTATATGATTAGAGGTAAGGAGATATATACACCACATATAACGTATATAATGCAATAGCAGAGGCTTCATCCGAGGACAATGTGGCAGCCGCAGAACAGCTTATGGCAGATCTGACAGGATCATATCAGGAACTGTGGCCGGTTATTCTTGCGGATGAATACAAACAGACATGGCTTGATAACTGTAAGGAACTGGTCGGTGAAGAAAATGCTCAGGCTGCATTTGATAAACTCTCATCAATGGTTTCGGGCGAAATATATGGTGAAGAAGCGGTAAAGGCATATGCAGATGGAAAAGGTGTTTATGAATGCCATTTTACACAGCAGGTAGCAAAACTCGAATTTGACGGAGATGACTCTGTGATAAAGGGCTGTAATCGTTGCTGGTCGCACTGTCAGGTGCGAACAGTAACATAATTTAATCTAAAACGTACTAATAAATTTCATAGTTACTTCAAAAAGGTCTGCCTTCAAGTTATAATTAAACAAAGACAATAACTTGAAGGTGATTTTTTATGGCAAAATACAAAAAAAAATTAGATGAAGATATCCGATGTCCTCTTGAATATGGTCTTGCGGTATTTGGCGGCAAATGGAAATCGCGTATAATATGCGTGCTTTCTGCAAACAGTAAACTCCGTTACAGTGAGATCCGCAAGGAGCTGTACAATATCACAGATGCAGTTCTTGCAGCAACGCTTAAGGATCTTATAGCGGATGGAATAGTTGACAGGAAATCGTATGATGAGATACCACTGAGAGTAGAGTATTCGCTTACGGAAAAAGGAACTTCGGTTGTTCCGATATTGCAAAGTATCTGTCAGTGGTCAGATATTTTTTACAAAGAAGATGTGGAAAATGAGATGACACAGTGCCAGAAATGTGACTATCACAGATAGAGTGGTTTGAAGAAATCTGTTAGATAATGTAAGACAAATATTATTGTATATGAAATAAAAGAATATGATTTCGAAGGTGGAACAAAGGAAATGCTTGCGCAGATACATTATGTGCTTGTGCATCCAGACTATCAGGGTCAGGGCATTGCCGGACAGATGATCGAATATTTAAAGGACAAATACAAAGACGTCTTATATATCGAGGGAATGCCAAAGGAGAAGGATAATTATAAATTGTATTTAAAATAAGGAGATAAGATAAAATGAGATTAGCAGTAACATACGAAAACGGACAGATTTTCCAGCATTTTGGACATACAGAGCAGTTTAAAGTGTACGATATCGAAGATAATAAAATAGTAAACACACAGGTCGTAGATACAAACGGACAGGGGCATGGAGCACTTGCAGGTTTCTTAAACACAGCAGATATTGATGTACTTATCTGTGGAGGAATCGGCGGAGGTGCACAGGCAGCACTTGCTGCGGCAGGAATCAAGCTTTTTGGTGGTGTATCAGGTGATGCGGATGAGGCTGTAAAAGCATACATTGAAGGCAATCTTGCATACAATCCTGACGTTCATTGTACACATCATGATCATGAGGATGGTCATTCGTGCGGAGAACATCATTGTGGTGAGGACAAGCACGGCTGTGCGGGAAATCATTAATTGTCATCCGGGCCACTATGTATTTTAGTGAATACCAGGGTTTTTATGCTATGTAAACGTTTACTATTATGTTATAATGGCATGGAAAAACAGATGGAACAGCAGAAAACATATTTTGAAGCTGTATTTAAATAAAAAACGAGGTGAAAATTGTGCTTAAAGCGGAAAATTTAACTCTTAATGTAGATGATGAGGGCGGTAAAAAATGCCTTCTGAAAGATATATCATTTCAGGTAGATGACGGGGAGATGCTCGTGATCACCGGACCAAACGGAGGCGGAAAATCAACGCTTGCAAAGACTCTGATAGGAATCCAGACACCGGACAGTGGAAAAATCATACTTGATGGAGAAGATATCACAGATTTTGATATCAATCATAGAGCAAATGCAGGAATCGGTTATGCATTTCAGCAACCACCGAGATTTAAAGGTATGACCGTTATGAAGCTGCTCAAGCTTGCGGCAAAGGACGAGCTTTCGGACAAGGGATGCTGTGATCTTCTGACAGCGGTAGGTCTTTGTGCAAAGGATTATATTTACAGACAGATTGATGGAACTCTTTCCGGTGGAGAGATGAAGCGGATCGAGATTGCATCTGTGCTTGCAAAAGAACATTCGCTTTGTATCTTTGACGAGCCGGAGGCAGGAATCGATCTGTGGAGCTTTTCTATGCTGATTCAGAAATTCGAGGAGATTCACACAGAAAAAAAGCAGAGCCTTATCGTAATCTCGCATCAGGAAAAGATCATCAACATGGCAGACCGCATTATGATTATTGATGATGGAGAAATCAAGAAAATCGGCACAAAAGATGAGGTTCTGCCTTACCTTAATGGTGTGCAGAAATGCCACAAATGTGTAGAGAGACTGGAGGGAAGATCATAAGATGGTAAAGCTTGATAATGTAACAGAAGGCGTATTAGACGTCATAAATGATAATAAATTCAGTCAGACAGGTGCTTTCAATCTGCGTGAAAACGGCACATCGATCTGCCATGGAGACAGTGAGCACATCAAGATAAAGAAAAAGACGGACAAGCCGGGCATTGATATTTATATTGATGGAAAAACAAATGGAGAGGCAGTTTACATCCCTGTAGTATTAAGTAAATCCGGCATGACAGATCTTGTATACAATGACTTTTATGTAGAAGACGGCGCGGATGTAAGAATCGTGGCAGGCTGTGGAATCCATAACGGCGGAGATAAGAAATCATCACATGACGGAATCCATACATTTCATATCGGCAAAAATGCCAGGGTCAGATATGTGGAAAAACACTATGGTGAGGGTGATGGCAATGGTTTGAGAATTATGAACCCTACCACGGTTGTTGATATTGACGAAAACGGCTATATGGAAATGGAAACCACCCAGATTAAAGGAATAGATTCCACTGACAGAATTACCAAGGGCAGGTTAGGAGATGGGGCAGTTTTTATTGTTAAAGAAAAGATAATGACCCATGGTAAACAATATGCAAAGACAAGCTTTGAGGTAGAGCTTAACGGAAAAGGTTCAAGTACCAACGTTATATCACGTTCAGTTGCAAAGAATGATTCCACACAGGTATTTTATGCCAAGATAGACGGAAATAACGAGTGTGCCGGACATTCGGAGTGTGATGCCATTATTATGGACAATGCTTCTGTAAAGGCGATTCCTGAGATAACTGCCAATTCCGTTGAAGCAAGCCTTATACATGAAGCAGCTATCGGTAAAATAGCAGGAGAGCAGCTCATTAAATTAATGACACTGGGATTAACCGAGGCTGAAGCAGAGGAACAGATTGTAAACGGATTTTTAAAATAGAGGAATTAATACATGGAAAACAACAGTTTATATTTAATTAAAAACGGACATGTGCTTGACCCTGCATCAGGCAAAGACGGCATATATAACATCGTGGTAAAAGACGGAATAATAGCAGCCGTTGATAATGACAGCCATGATGAAATAGACAACGTTATTGATGCAGCAGGGTGTTATGTAATGCCGGGACTTATTGACCTTCATGTTCATTTCAGGGAACCGGGTTTTGAATACAAAGAAACAATAAAAACAGGTTCTCTTGCAGCAGCAAGGGGAGGAGTGACAACCGTTCTTCCTATGCCTAATACAAAGCCGGTAATTGACAGTGTGGAAATGGTGCGCAGGGTTAATGATATAATTAAAAGAGATGCCGTAGTCAACGTACTTCAGG
>OKUR01000597.1_pt1 | contig 15762 bp, 13 predicted proteins | sample 1606671 | NCBI WGS metagenome assembly OKUR01 (sample SAMEA3882519, study PRJEB24775) | human gut metagenome | biome: human-associated habitat; feature: intestine environment; material: feces | place: Netherlands | collected 2009/2010 | reverse complement strand
CCGCTCTTTTGCCGCATCCACGACTGCCTGTACGCGCTCTCTGCTTCCAATGTTTCCCGGATTGATACGGATCTTATCTGCACCGTGCTCGATTGCTGCGATCGCCAGACGGTAATCAAAATGAATATCTGCCACGACCGGGATCTCCACCTGTTTTTTGATCTCTGTCAATGCTTCGGCAGCTTCCATTGTCGGCACTGCACATCTTATGATATCACAGCCTGCTGCCGCAAGTTTATTGATTTGTGCCACTGTCGCAGCGATGTCCTCTGTCTTTGTATTTGTCATTGACTGAATCAGGATCGGATTACCGCCCCCGATCACTTTCGAACCGATTTTTACTGTTTTTGTTTTCACTGTACTTTCACCTCTACATGAAAATTTTTCGAATATCGTTAAACATTACAACCACCATCAAAAGCATTAAAAGCATAAGTCCTATAAAATGCACCATGCCCTCTTTGTCCGGATCAACCTTTTTCCCCCGGATCGCCTCAACGATCAGAAACACCAGTCGTCCACCGTCCAATGCCGGAAGCGGCAGCAGGTTCATAACACCAAGGTTTGCCGAGATCAGAATACAGATATAGAGCATCTGTAAAAATGCCGCATAATAACCGTAGGAAACACTCTCCTCATAGCTGTCACCGATCGCATCGACAAGCCCGACCGGACCACTCATATCATTTAAGGTAACACCGCCCGTGGCAAGCATTTTTAAGCTTCCAAACGTCGTATCGATCCAGTATTTTACCTCATATCCACTGTACAGAAGATTCTTAAACACATTTCCTTTCTCCACTTCACCGCCGACAAAACCATAGCGGTATCTGCCAAGTTCTTCATCATACAGCGGTGTCAGCTCTGCCGTATATCTTTTTCCGTCACGCTCATAAGTCACTTCCACGGTCTCCCCCGCATGGAACATGGAGTAAGAACTGACTTCCCGGTAAAAATGAATATGTTTTCCGTTCATTTTTACAATGACATCCCCCGCCTGCATACCTGCCTGTTCCGCTGCAAAGCCCTCGCTGACCTCTGTGATCTTAGGGACATCATATCCATTGCAGGAAAGAAGGATAAAAGAAAAGACAAATGCCATGATAAAGTTAAACACCGGTCCGGCGGCAACCACACTGATCCTTGCCCAGACAGACTTTTTGCCAAATGCCCGGTCATCTGTACTCTCGCCGTCTTCTCCCTCCATCATACAGGCACCTCCAAACGGAAGCAGTTTTAAGGAATATTTCGTTTCTCCCTTCGTCACGCCCAAAATCGTCGGTCCAAGTCCGAGACAGAACTCATTGACACGGATCCCATTTGCCTTTGCCAGTGAAAAATGTCCAAGTTCATGAAATATAATAATGATACTGAAGATCAATAATGCGATAATAATTTTCATCCGTTTTTAATTCCTTTCCATTCTGCCTCTAAGCCCATTTCTGCCCGATATATTCGTATACTGCCTGCTCTGTTTCTAATACCTGATCTAAAGTTGGATCGCTGATATATGCCACATGCTCCATGCAGTCCTCAATGATCTCCGTGATCTGCGGATAGCTGATCCTACGGTCTAAAAACATTGCCACTGCACGCTCGTTCGCCGCATTAAATACGGTTGGCTGACTGCCACCCTTTCTCATTGCATCGTATGCTAACGCCAGTCCCCGGAAGGTCTTTGTATCCGGCCGTTCAAACGTCAGACTTCCCAGTTCAAAAAGATCCAGTCTCTTTCCTGACATTTTTCTGCGCTCCGGATAATAGAGTGCATACTGGATCGGCAGACGCATATCCGGTGTTCCAAGCTGGGCAATCACTGCTCCATCCTCATACTGCACCGCAGAATGGATCACACTCTGCGGATGAACGACCACTTCGATCTGATCTAATTCCACACCAAAAAGCCATTTTGCCTCCATGACCTCAAGTCCCTTGTTGACCAGTGTCGAGGAATCAATTGTTATTTTTCTTCCCATCGACCAGTTCGGATGTTTTAAGGCGTCCTCCACTTTCATCTCTGCAAGATCCTCCGCGTTTTTTCCGCGAAATGGTCCGCCGGATGCCGTCAGAAGGATTTTTTCAATACGGTTGCTCTCATTGCCCTGCAGTGACTGGAAAATCGCGCTGTGTTCACTGTCCACCGGAAGGATCGGCACATGATATTCTTTTGCCAGCGGAATGATGATGTGTCCTGCCGTCACTAGTGTCTCTTTATTTGCAAGTGCAATTTTTTTGCCAGCCTTGATTGCTGCAACTGTCGGACGGATCCCCATCATGCCAACGATCGCGGTAACTAAGATCTCACTCTCCGGATGAACTGCGACTTCAGTCAGTCCTTCCATCTTTGAAACCACTTTTGTGTCCGTATCCGCAATTTTAATCTTTAATGCTTCTGCGGCTTCCTCTTTGAAAACACATACCAGTTTCGGGGAAAACTCCCTGATCTGCTGCTCTAATAATGTAATATTACTTCCTGCCGCAAGTGCAACGACCTCGATATCTTTCTGTTCTCTTACGATATCAAGTGTCTGTGTTCCGATTGAACCTGTCGAGCCTAAGATTGCTATTTTTTTCATACAAATCCTCTTTTCTAAGCAACTTGTTGCGAAGAGGCGACGAGAATCTCAAATTCTCGGAGGCATATTTTTTATGCCTTGCCATCAAAGCTATTTGTTTTGCTCAGAAACAAATAGCCGTGCGAAAAATAAGCTATCAGGCTTATTTTTCACACTAATATCCTCTGTTTACAATACAATAAAATTTGCTGCAAGAAAATAAATCATCGGCGCCGTAAAAATCACACTGTCAAAGCGGTCCAGAATACCGCCGTGTCCTGGGATCAGTTTTCCATAATCCTTGATCTCATAGTTTCTCTTGATCGCAGACGCAGTCAGATCACCTACCATGGAGATCAACGCTCCAACCGCACTGATCGCCGCCATGATCCATACATGCTGTGTGGTAACACCCATCGCATTTTTAAAGATCATGCCATAGATCACAGTTAAAAGTGCAGCACCGACCACTCCACCGATTGCTCCTTCCACAGATTTTTTCGGACTTAACTTCGGAGACATTTTATGTTTTCCAATCAGCATACCAACACAGTACGCACAGGTATCACATCCCCAGGAGCACAAAAAGATCAGCCATACGATATAGGCACCCGCGGTGAGCATTCTCGTCTGATATACATAAGAAAGCATCACAGCCACATAAAACACACCGAAAAATACAGCTAACATCTGCTCCGTCTTATATTTCGGATAAGTAAATACATAGACAAACATCAATGCCATCAGGAATCCTAAAACGACTACCATAAGATCCGGCAGAAATGCCCATTTCAGATTACAGTAAAATACGGTCGCCGCAAGATACCCCACGATTCCCGGCAGTTCTTTTTCCACATGAAAAATGCGGTATAACTCAAACATTCCTATATAGGAAATAAGTAACGTCGAAAAGAGTAACACATCTCCCCCCGTGATAATAAGTACTAACGCGGCTGCCACCAACACGATGCCGCTCAACAGTCTTGTCTTAAACATATATGAAAACCTGCCCTTTCTTCTTTCGGTCTATTTCGCTTCCTCTGCCAGTCCGCCAAATCGTCTGTCTCTCTTATTATACGCTTCCACAGCTTTTTCTAATTCCTCTTTTCCAAAATCCGGCCATGGCACATCGGTAAAATAAAATTCACTGTACGCAAGCTGCCATAACAGATAGTTCGAAAGACGCTGCTCCCCGCTTGTGCGTATCAAAAGATCCGGATCCGGAATTCCTGCAGTATCCAGATATGAGGCAAACAGATCTTCATTTAATTCCGAAACCTGCCTTGTACCATTCTCCATATCCTGACACATTTTTTTCATTGCGCGGATCATTTCATCCCTGCTTCCATAATTGATGGCGATCTGCAGGTTCAGACCATCATTTTTTGCAGAAGCTGCTTCCAGCTCCACGATCTGTTTCTGGAACCGGGCACTCAAACGTGTGGTATCCCCGATCACGCGTACACGCATATTATTTTTATCTGCTGTTTTAATACAGTTCTTCAGATAACTTTCCAGCAGCTTCATGAGTGCTGCCACCTCTCCCTCCGGTCTGTTCCAGTTTTCTGTCGAAAAAGCATACATAGTCAGATATTTAATTCCCATATCATGTGCTGCTTTGCAGACTGTTTCCACATTTTTTGCCCCAACCGTATGACCATAGTTTCTGGGCATTCCCTTACTTTTTGCCCATCTTCCGTTCCCGTCAAGGATAATTGCTACATGCTGCGGAATTTTCATTGTAATCACCACGCCTTTCCATAACCTGCATACTTTGTGCCTGCATTCATTCATAAAGTGAAAATGAGGACACGCCATTGTCATGTCCTCACCTCTATGTTCTATACAAAAATCCCTAAACTGTCAGGATCTCTTTTGTTTTTGCCTCAACAGCCTTGTCGATCTCAGTGATATATTTATCTGTCATTTTCTGTGCGCCGTCCTCTAACTCTTTCACTTCGTCCTCGGACACATCGGCAGACTTGCTTAATTTCTTGAAAGAATCATTGGCATCACGACGGATATTACGGATTGCTACTTTTGCATTCTCGCCTTTTTTCTTAACATCCTTTGCCAGTTCTTTACGTCTTTCCTCAGTGAGTTCCGGGAAAAGAAGACGAATCACTTTTCCATCATTTGTCGGATTGATTCCAAGATCTGACGTTAAGATCGCTTTCTCGATTTCTTTTACCATAGAAGCTTCCCATGGCTGGATCTGAATCATTCTCGGTTCCGGAACATTGACGTTTGCCACCTGCTGAATTGCAGTCGGTGTTCCATAATAATCAACTTTTAACTTATCAAGGACATGCGGATTGGCACGTCCTGCACGGATGCTTCCGAACTCCTCTGACAGGTTATTCATTGTTTTCTGCATTTTTTCATCAAACTGAACTAATCTCTCATCCATATTTTTACTCCATACCTTTCACGGTTCTTTGTTACACGGTTACTTTTGTACCGTTAAAATCGCCAGTCATGGCTTTTACAATGCTGTTTTCCTCGTTCAGTCCAAAAACGAACATCGGCATTTTATTTTCCATACACATGATCGACGCAGTCAGGTCAACCACTGCAAGTTTACGATCGATCACTTCCTGTATGGATACTTCGCTGTATTTTACAGCAGAAGGATTGATCTTTGGATCACTGTCGTAGACACCATCGATTGCTTTTGCAAGATAGATGCCCTCTGCCTCCATCTCAATCGCACGGAGCACAATGCCTGTATCTGTGGAGAAATACGGATGTCCGGTTCCTCCTGCAAAAAATACGACCATTCCTTTTTCAAAATACTTATTTGCACGATCCTTTGAAAACAGTTTTGTCATGCTTCCACACTCAAATGGTGTCAGGATCTGTGTTTTCATTCCAACGGAACGGAAAATTTCAGAAACATAGATACAGTTAATAACTGTTGCAAGCATTCCTATCTGGTCTGCCTTTGTACGGTCGATGGTTTCACTGGTTCTTCCTCTCCAGAAATTACCTCCGCCGATCACGATGCCGACCTGGATGCCCTGATCTGTAATCTGTTTTACCTGTCTTGCCACTTCTGTGACAGTCGGTTCATCAAATCCGGTATGTTTTTCACCGGCTAAAGCTTCACCGCTTAATTTTAAGAATACTCTCTTCATATTCGATTACTCGTTTCCTTTCTGAGCATTACCATTGAACAGGCTCTGTACATCCACGTCAGAATAGCACTGTGAGCAGAATCCTTCGATTACCGCACCATTGTTGATCTGTACAGAACGTGATTTGATGTTACCCATAACAACTGCGGATGTATCCACAACAACCGGTCCCTGTACATCAATATCACCTTTGATGGCTCCGGCAATCACTGCAGAAGTAGAGGTCACATTACCGATGATCACAGAACCAAGACCGATCTTAATGGTTCCTGTACTGACAACCTCTCCCTCAATCTTTGCAGCGTCTGCAAAAAATTCAGATGCACTGCTGTTTCCATTTACAACGCCGGTTACAACTAATTTGCCGTTGCATCCCACATTTCCTTCTACCTGTCCTCTTACATCCAAGGAACCGTTTGATACAATATCACCTTTGATGATCGTTCCCTCTGTGATTACGGATACCTCATCAGATACCGGTGCGCTCTGGTTATTAGTTACAGGTGCTGTTGTATTGTCAGCCATTTTTCTTTCCTCCTGGGTTGCTTTTGTAATATTTGAAACTGTTTCATTTCTTTCTGGTTCAGGTACAGATGCAGGCACAGGTACTGCTGCTCTTTCTGTCGGGGCACTTGCATTCCTTGCTGCCATCTCTGCGGCGCTTCTTGCTGCAGCAACTTTCTCAGCTTCCTGCTTTGTCACCTGTTCCAACAGACCATCCAGCTTGGAAAGTTCTGTCTCAACATCCACTTCGCCTTCTAACGTATTAACCTCAACGTCATCTTCGTTCGTGCTGGTTTCCAGGTTGTCATCTGCAGGCATCAGTTCATTGACTGCCTGTGAGAAGTCATCTTTAAAATCCTTGAAAAATCCCATGTTCATTCCTCCATTTATTCTCAGTTATTCCACTGTGTCTGCTTTCACATACTGAATAACCTGTGTATCTTCATCAATCGGTAATATTTGTGCGCCCATTCCCTCTAAAGCTTCAATCAAAGGTCCTAAAGCTTCTACCGTTGCTGACTTATCCGTTCCGTCATGCAGTAAAACCACCGACGTTTTATATTTTACTACATCATCTGTCACATTTTCAACTATTTCCTCAGAAGTATATGCGGTCGAGGCGCCATCTCCTGCCGATACATTCCAGTCATAATAAATAATTCCCTGTGTATTAAGATAATGAATAAAGTAATCCATCGGTACGTTACTGATGAGATTGCTGCTTCCTCCCGGGAAACGATAGTAAAGACTATCCACTCCTGTGGTCTGTTTCAAAAAATTCTTCAATGTCATATAATCCTGTTCGAACGCATCTTCCGACTGGTAGATCACACTATACTGGTTGGAATACGAATTCATGCCAAGTGTATGTCCCTCATCCACAATACGTTGATAGACAGAAAGCATTTCTTCATCCTGGTTTCCATTCACAAAAAAAGTAGCTTTTACGCCATATGCCTGCAGCACATCCAGAATCTCAGATGTGTGTTCCGACGGCACATTATCAAACGTTAAGTATACTTTATGTATATCTCCCTCCGATGCCAGATTGTCCTCATCGGAAATCCCGGATGCAGGAGGTGTTACTTTATCCCATGTCATCTCCGTCTGCATCTCTTCTGTTGTCTCTGTCTCCTCTGCTTTCACACCACCATTCAGATCTGCGGCCGCTCCGGCATTAATCTGATCCGTGTTCTGCTCACTGCTGCTTGTCACCAGCTGATCCAGCTTATGTTCCAGCGACGTCATCTTCACAAATAGCACCACAACCAATATCATGGACAGAACGATCCATCCTGCCACAATCAGTATGATACTGTATCGGATTTTCGTGATCCGCTTTCTCCGCTTTCTCTGGTAATTCAGTACTTCTGAATCTTTATCCTGCATACAATACCCCCAAGGTAATCGTTAGTACCTATCTATTGTAACACATTTTTCTATTTTTCAAATAAAAAAGCGCAAAAAAATTGATTAATTTTTTCGCACTTTTTTTATTATTGTCTGATTATTTTTATTTCTATTGTACTATTTTATTTTCCAAGTATGTTTGCAATAAAAAAACCGCCAATAAAGAGTAATATTCCAAGCAGCAGCTGTCCAAAACCGATAGAAACGATATTCATCCCGGATAACACTGCAATCGGCGATGAAGTGACCAGCCCCATAATTGCAAAATACGTTTTCCTCTCCTGTTTCTTCAATAAATATTCCACAAGTTTTGATACAAGAAATATTCCAAGCACCACACCGATACCAAATGGGATGAGCACTGCTGCACAGGCGAACAGCTCCTCCCACTTAAGAGCCGGTAATGCTGCCAAAAAACCGCTGATTCTGTTTATGATCGGCGTATAATATCCCAGAGACATCAACAGCATTGAACCACTGACCCCGGGAATCACCATCGTTGCCGCAGCTACCGTTCCAACCACAAACAGCGAGATACTGTTTTTTATTCCCGGCTCTAAGGCAACATCTGTTCCCTGTTTCCAGAACTGCATCCAGACGACCAGACCAAAAAACAAAACAAACAGCAGTGTCTCTGAAAATGTGATCCGCTTTCCCATGATTTTGGGCAGCAATAGCGGTACTCCGCCAAAGATCAGTCCAATAAACAGCATTGCCGTCTCAAATGGAAATTCCAAAAAGAAATACCCGATTGCAAATGACAGTCCGCCGATTCCAATCAGCATGCCAATCGCATAGGGAAGCAAAAACTTTACGCTCTTCCAGAAATGTTTTGGCATTCCCGTTACCGCCCCGATCACATCCCCATAAATCCCCATAGAAACCATCATGGTTCCTCCGCTGACACCCGGAATGATATTTGCAACACCAATTGCAATTCCGCGCAGCACCTCTTTCAAAAATGACATATCCATCCTCCAAATCCTGTTATTCTGCCAATCTTACTTCTGTCATCTCTTGTGCAATGTTTAATGCATGATCTCCGATTCTTTCAAAATCCGTGAGCATTTCCGTGTAGAGAACACTCCCTTCACCCGATGCCGTTCCTTCCTGTATCCGGTGCATCATACGATTTCTATAATCCTCTGTCATGTCATCCATCTTTTGTTCGAGTGCTGAGACACGGCTTAATTCGTCGAGTGCCTCCATATTTTCATTTAAAAGCAAAGTCAGAAGTTCTTCGCAGGTCTGCTGCATCTGCAGGATTTCTTCCCGTACTTCCTGTGAAAACCTGACATCTTTTTCTTTCAGCCACTCTGAATATCCACAGATATTCATTGCATGGTCGCTGATTCTTTCTACGTTACTGGTCACTTTAAAATAGGCACTTAAAATCCTGCTCCCCTGTGTATTGGACTCATGCGCCATATTTGTGGATATGTACTCAGAGATCTCCCGGTTTAAAAAGTCCACATACTCTTCTTTTTCTTCCACTTTTGGAATAAACCCGTCATCACAGTTTAAAAATGCCGTAAAACTGTCTGCGACATTTTTCTTTGCAATCTCAAGCATTCTTGCAATCTCTTTGTGTGTCAGTTCAAAATTGATCGCTGATACACCAATTTTTCCCTCTGTCACCGGTTTTGTATTTTTTAAATATTTTAAATACATCCCTTCCTCAGGCTCGTCCACGTCCGGCAGAATTTTTTCTGCCAGTTTTGCCAATAGATTTCCTGCCGGTAACAGCAATATCGTTGTTACGATATTAAACAGCGTATGCATGTTGGCGATCTGTGCAGCCGGATTTGCCGGTGTAAATCCCCCAACCCAGGATGTCAGCGGTGTCAGCATACAGAGTATGGTAAAAACTGCAGTTCCTATGATATTAAACGAAAGATGGATGATTGTCGTCCGCTTTGCGTTCCGCCCTGTACCAATGGACGCTAACACTGCCGTGATACAGGTACCGATATTTTGTCCAAACAACACATACACCGCCCCGGAAAAAGAAATTGCCCCACTTGTTGCAAGTGCCTGAAGGATTCCGACCGATGCCGATGAAGACTGGATCAGTGCTGTGAAAATGGCACCTGCCAAAATTCCAAGCAGTGGATTTGAAAACTTCGTCATCATATCAATAAATGCTTTGGAATCCCGCAGCGGCATCATTGCGGTGCTCATCATTTCCATTCCGATAAAAAGAACACCAAGACCAGCTAAAATACCTCCTATGTTTCTTACCTTCGGCTGTTTTAGAAAAACAACCAGCACAACACCCAAAAATGCTATAAACGGTGCGATTGCTCCGGCATCAAGTGCGATCAGCTGTCCCGTGATCGTCGTGCCGATATTGGCACCCATGATCACTCCCACCGCCTGACGCAGTGTCATCATTCCGGAATTAACAAAACCTACAACCATGACTGTTGTCGCGGAGGATGACTGTATGATCGCAGTGATCACTGCTCCGACTAAAACACCCAGATACCGGTTTGTAGTCAGGCGTTCTAAGATCTGTTTCATTTTGTTCCCGGCAGCAGCCTCCATCCCCTGGCTCATCATATTCATTCCATACAGAAAAAGCGCCAAGCCTCCTAACAATGATGCAAATTCTTTTGCTCCCATTTTATCCCTCTTTTTTTCGTTATTACGGCATTTTTCTGCTGTCCCTGCGGGCGCTTTACTGCCGCTTTGCCACATACTCACTCAACATATCAGACGTATCTTTTACCGTCAACCGGGATATCGGATTCTTAACGCTTCCTGTATTGTTTTTATGAAGTTTTTGTCAATTTTGTGTAAACAATAGAATGTTATGCCTTCAGCAGAACGACTGCTGTTTCAAGGCTCTCTAATGTAATATGATCTGCATCTGCCAGTTTTCTCCTTCCGGCATTTGACAGCAAAAGTTTTTTGGCAGTTCCAGGCAGTGGCAGACTTACTGCCTCTTTTCCGTAATTTGCTGCCACGAGTATTTTCTGTCTGTTTTCTTTACCCATACGCATAAATCCAAACACTGTATCCGTATCTTCGTAAACCGGCTCTACATTTCCATAGACAAATGTTTCTTCGTATTCCGGTGATTTGCGCAGTTTAATCAGTTCTTTATAATAGGAAAGTACAGAGTCCGCCCTTCCCTCCTGCTCACTGACATTGATCTCTTTATAATTCGGATTCACTGCAAGCCACGGAGCATGTGCGCTAAAACCTCCATTTTCATCTGCACTCCACTGCATCGGTGTGCGCGCATTATCCCTGCTGTTTTCATAGCAGCATGCCAACGCTTCTTCTTTTGTGCAGCCCTCGTCGATTGCAACCTGATACTGATCTTTTGTACTGATATCATCATATTCTGAAATATCATTTCTATGACAGTTTGTCATGCCGATTTCCTGTCCCTGATAGATAAACGGAATTCCACGCAGCAGAATCGAAGTCGTAGCAAGCATTTTTTTGCCCATTTCATTCTGCGCATATTCCGGAAGATAACGGCTTGCACCTCTCGGCTCATCATGATTTTCAATGATATTTGCCTTGAATCCAATCCCCTCCATCTCCTTCTGGGATGCAAACAGAATCTCTCTCCACCGCTTAAAATCCACCGGTTTGCTGTCATACCAGCCATGTTCCCCGTAAGTCAGCTCATGCGCGGAGAAATCAAACATACTTGAGAAATGCCCATCATCTCCGACAAACTCCCGCAGTTCGTCCTCTTTCATATTAAAGACTTCGCCGACGGTAAAAGCATCATATTTCTCGAAGGTCTCATGTTTCATCTCCTCTAAAAATTCTCCGACGCCGTCCGTCTCCTCAACCATTTTTACACAGGATACCAGACCATCATCCCCATCGGGTTCATAGGACGGGAAACTCGTATCTTTCTTGATATTAATGATTGCATCGATGCGGAATCCGCCAAGTCCCTTATCTAACCACCAGTTGATCATTTTATAGATCTTGTCGCGGACTTCTTTATTCTCCCAGTTCCAGTCCGGCTGTTCCTTGGTGAACATGTGCAGATACCATTGGCCGTCGGGCACGCGCGTCCATGCAGGGCCGCCGAAGTGGTTCTGCCAGTTGGTCGGCGGCTCGTCGCCGTTCGGTCCCTTGCCGTCGCGGAAGATGTAGCGGTCGCGTGCGGCCGAACCGCGGCCGGCGGCGAGCGCCTCGATGAACATCTTGTGCTTGTTGGACGTGTGGTTCGGCACGATGTCGACGATCACCTTGATGCCGGCTTCATGCGCGGCGGCGGCCATCGCGTCGAAATCGGCCATGGTGCCGAGGCGCGGGTCCACGTTGCGGTAGTCGATCACGTCGTAGCCGCCATCGGCCAGGTCGGACGGGTAGAACGGGCTCAGCCAGATCGCGTCGATGCCGAGATTCTTCAGGTAATCCATTTTCTCGGTGACGCCGGCGATGTCTCCCAACCCGTCGCCGTTCACGTCTTTGAAGCTGCGCGGGTAGATCTGGTAGACGACGGCTTGCTTCCACCAATCGTCACGCATGTTGTTCGCGGTCATTATGCCCCTTTCGTCTGTGCCTGCAACCGTTGTACCGCTGACAACGATAGCATTGCAGGGCGTCCGCTGCGGGGGCTCGCGCGGGGCGCGCGGGCAATCGCGTTTCCGTTTGCGCAGACCGGCCGGCGGTGCGATCGTTCGTGCCGTCGTTCGCGCTGCGCAAACCAGCAGATCGTGTCGCCGACCGCACGACCGACCGCGCCACACAAACCGGTCAGCCGCATCGCCGTTCGTACAGCCGAACGCGCCGCACAAACCGACCGACCACACAATCGACCGCACGGCGCAAACCGGCCAATCGCAAGATGGCGTGCGTCGAGTAGAATCGCAAGAAGATCCGACTTGCATACGTTGCTATACGGATGCCATACGAAAGGCGATTATGAAGTTCCTCTCCCCCGATTCCGGCTTTATGCGCGGCCTGAGCGACGCCGTCGACGCGATCTGGATCAACATTCTGATGCTCATCACCAGTATTCCGATCATTACGATCGGCGCGGCGCTGACCGCCGGCCACGACGCCACCCGCCGCACGCTGTCCGGCGAAGGCACGGCGACGCGCAACTATTTCGCCGCCTTCCGCTCGAATTTCGCGAAATCAACCGGCTACTGGCTGATTTTCGGCACGACCGGCGCGCTGTGCGTCTACTCGTGGATCGTGCTGCAGATCACGCCGCTGCTGATTCCGAAATTCGCGTTGACGATTGTGTGGCTCATCGGTTTCGAATGGGTGTGGGCGTTGCAGGCGCGGTTCGAGAACTCGTTCTGGCGCACGCTTGGCAACGCTTTTGTGTTCGGCGTGAGCAACATCGGGCATACGTTGGCATTGATTGCGATTGACGCGGTGTACGTCGCGCTGCTCGTGGCCAGCTGGTTCTACATGCCGCAGGGCCTGTTCCTGCTGCTCGTGCTCGGCTACGGCACCATGCTGATGCTGCATTCGCCGATTCTCGAGCATGTCTTCCGCAAGTACATCAGCAAGTAATTAGGCACGAAAAAAGGGACTGATTCGCATCAGTCCCTTAAATTTTTCTGGGTGAAAATCAGCCCTTCACCGCGCCGCCTTCGGCCCTGCAATTAAGGACCGCGCTACGCGCGGGCTCAACGTTACCCTCGCGGCATAGCCGCTCGGGCTGGAGCCTGGGAACAGCGCACTGCGCTGTTCCCTAAGGGCTGATCGAAGATCAGCCCTTAACGGCTCCAGCCATAACACCCTTGACGATGTACTTCTGGCAGATGAGGTAGAAGATGATGATCGGGATGATGGCCATGACCAGGCATGCCATCATGGCGCCCATATCCACGGAACCATAACCGCCCTTCAGATACTGCACCGCCACGGAAATGGTCTTGTACTTGCTCAAATCGAGCGTCAGGTACGGCAGCAGGTAGTCGTTCCAAATCCACATGGCCTGCAGAATAGCCACGGACACAATGGACGGCTTCATGATCGGCACAACGATCTGGAAGAAGATACGCGGCACGGAAGCACCATCAATCATGGCGGATTCTTCCAGCGATTCCGGAATGCCCTTAACCACACCGGTGAAGATGAACACGGCCAGACCAGCGCCGAAGCCCAGATACACGAAGCACAGACCCCACGGGGTGTTGAGCTTGAGCATATCGGCCAGCTTGGAGAGGGTGAACATGACCATCTGGAACGGTACAATCATGTTGAACAGGAACAACGTGTACAGCAGCTTTGCAGCCCAGTTGTTCACGCGGACGATCCACCATGCGCACATCGAAGTGCACACCAGAATCAGCGCCACGGAACCGACAGTGATGAGCAGGGTCCAGCCGAAACTGGCAAAGAAGTTCGTGGTATCGAGGCCACGCGTATAGTTTTCAAGTCCAACGAACGCCTTACCGGTCGGCAGGGAGAACGCGTTACGAGAAATATACGCCTTCTGCTTGAAAGAGTTGATGATCACCAGCACGATCGGGAAGATCCACGCCAGCGAAACCACCGCGAACAGTACGGACCACAGTGCGCCGTGCTTGACTTTTTCTCCGGAGTTCATGCCTCCACCTCCTTGCTCGTGGTGAGCTTGTTCTGGATGAGCGCCACGATGGCCACCAGAATGAAGAACAGCACTGCCTTCGCTTGGCCGACGCCTTCCCAGCCCATACGGCCGTAGAACGTGCGGGTAATGTTCATTGCCAGACCTTCAGACATGTTCGACGGAGCGCCGTTGGTCAATGCAAGGTTCTGATCGTACAGCTTGAAGCCGTTGGTGACGCACAGGAACGAGCATACGGTGATAGACGGCATCATCAGCGGAATGATGATCTTGAACATGGTCTGGGTGCCGTTTGCGCCGTCCACGGAAGCCGCTTCGAGCACGTCGGTCGGCAGCGACTGCATACCAGCGATGTAGATAATCATCATATAGCCGATCTGCTGCCAGCAAACCAAGATGACCAAGCCCCAGAAGCCGTAGGTTGCGCTATACGTCAACGCGCGGCCCCAGTGAGCGAGAATGCCGTTGAGCAGCAGCATCCAGATGTAGCCCAGGATAATGCCACCGATGAGGTTCGGCATGAAGAACACCGAACGGAAGATGTTGGATCCCTTGATGGCCTTGGTAAGCATATATGCGATGGCAAACGCAACCACATTGATCACAACCGTAGTGACAATGGTCAGCGCCGTCGAGAAACCTAACGCATGCAGGAATTCCTTATCCGCAAGTGCCTTCTGATAGTTTTTAAGTCCAATGAATTCCGAGTCAGTCACAGTTGTGAACTTGCAGAAACTCAAATACACACCCATGATGAACGGGATTACAAACCCGATGATAAATGCAGCGAACGTCGGTAGCGCAAACAGAGCCCACCACTTTCGTATCGCTTTGCCGGCCATGCTGATCATAGCTTGCCTGCTTTCTTTCCTCTCCATTCCAACACCGCAGCAACGCGGCATGGAAAACCAACTGCCCCAAATCGGCGAATCACTGCATTGTTTTTCGCCTTTTTAGTTTTTACAGTTGTTATAATAAACAGCGCGACGCGAAATGTCAAACGTTGTCATTTTTACATGTCATAAATCATATATTCTGCATCGTTGTCATAGTATTGACAGCCTGAAAGCATTGTAAATATCAGCCCCGCAACAACTGTGGCACAAATGAAAACGTTTGTAATCCAACTTTTGCAAGAGTGTTTCAATACAGTATGCTGAATATCCAGTAGTTCTACTATACAAGGGGTCACCATGAAAAGCAGCATTCAAGACGTGGCACAACTTGCGCACGTCTCCATTTCAACGGTTTCTCGCTCCTTCACACGTCCCGACCTTGTGTCGAAAGCCACGCGTGACAAAGTCATGAAAGCCGCCGACGAATTAAATTTTTCCATCTCGCGCTCCGCTGCAGCACTCAAAACCGGCCGCGCGCTACGAATCGCGGTGCTGATTTCCGGCCGACTCAATCTGTGGTTCAGTTCGTCCATCATGGAAGGACTGAACGAATCCTTCCATGATGAAGGCTACGACATCTCAATCTATCAGATGTCCAGCGCCGAGGAACGCCGCGCGTTCTTCGACATGCTGCCGGTACGCCGCAATGTCGACGCCGTAATCGTCATTTCCTTCGACATCGACAGCAACGAAATCAGGCAACTCAGGTCAGT
>OKUR01000594.1_pt1 | contig 15852 bp, 15 predicted proteins | sample 1606671 | NCBI WGS metagenome assembly OKUR01 (sample SAMEA3882519, study PRJEB24775) | human gut metagenome | biome: human-associated habitat; feature: intestine environment; material: feces | place: Netherlands | collected 2009/2010 | reverse complement strand
AACCTATAGCTTCTTCAGTTGTGATTGCATCCGGTAATTCAGGAAAAAGATCTAATTCATTTTCATCGGGGATCTTATGGGTGGGTTTTGGGAAGGGATTATCAATTCCTATTCTATTACCGATGATAATCACACGCTCCCTTGCTTGTGGGACCCCATACTCAGCTGCGTTTAATAATTGATAATCAACTTTGTATCCTAATGATTCAAAGTCTTTAACAATCATATTAATTACTTTTCCTTTTTGCATTGACAATAAGCCTTTTACATTTTCTGCAACAAAAAACTTAGGTTGTTTGTCTTTAATTACTCGAAGTAATTCTAGGTAAAGGAAATTTCTATGATCTTCCATATTTCTTTTGACATTTGCGATACTGAAACCTTGACATGGGAAGCCACCAATAACGACGTCTATATCCGTTCCAGGGATTTCACTGGAATCAATTTTAGTAATGTCACCGAGAACTATATGATTACCAATGTTATTTTTATACGTTTCAACTGCATCTTTTTGGAAGTCATTTGCCCACAATATATTGAAACCTGCGTTTTTAAAACCTAGGTCCATACCTCCAGCACCAGAAAATAAAGAAAGCAAATTTAAATTACTCAATTTTGACCTCCTAAAAGTAATATAGAAATTAATTATATAATAGTTTAAAAAAAAATGTAACTGATTAATTTGATAGAAAGTGTTCTCTTTGTTATAATAACTTAAGAGGTATATATTGTGTTAACAGATTATCAGATTGAAGAATTGGAAAAAAAATATTTGAATAAGTTCTTTCATTTTCTGAAGTACGTTGAAGACGAAATGATTGAGGGCTTCGATTCAAAGGAAAAAATACGATCTGATTGGGAACATTTATATGGTACGGGAAATGGAGGAATTTCGGAGTTTGCTGTTGGTGCCGAAAGGATTGTGTATTCTTTATTGAACGGAAGAGCCTTTGGCACTCCTAATTCTAATCCAGTATCTAGTGATATGTTCTTCGAGGTAAGTGATGCGTACATTCATTTAGACATGAAAACTGTAGTTACTGATAATATCGGTGATATGAAAAGATCGATATTTGTAGGAGAAAACCAAAATTCCTACGAAGGAGATATACATAAACGAGGAGGGGGAGTAGAACACTATCGTCCAAATCTTCCTAAATATTATTCTTTTGGTTCAGAAAAAGAAAAAGTATGTTTATCATTCTTTGTAGTTATTCTATCTAACTCAGAAACTCTAGAAGTTGAAATGGTATCGATCATGTCGATGCCGAATGGCCAGTTGGAGTCTCACTATGAGAGTAGAGTTTTGGCAGCAGGAAAGAATCCTGGAAAAGCAAGATTTAAGTTTTCCGAATGTGATAAATTTGAAATTTTAGGTAGAAATGACTCTAGAATTAAAGTATCTTATGTAAATCCTACTATCTCGCAGGAAATTACTGATCAATTAAGTTTCTTTTTTGATGAAAATGGAAATTTAAAATCTCAATTTAGTTGTTAAAATAAATTTATATATTATCTCTATCAGGCTTAGGTTATTTTTACTATTTTGAATACTCTTAAAATAGCATGATCTACATTAGCCTGAGGTAGAATCATTCAATATTATATACTTTATATTCGAAAAAATTTTAGATAATCAAAAAAATATTATTTGGAAATCAAACTTAATTTTACTTTTCCGCTGAGTAAAAAATTAATCGGAAAAAATCATTTTACTTATAATAATATAAAACGAATATCATTTCTAGATTCCTTTCTTGAAATGATGTTCGTTTTTGTTAACGATGTATTTGTAATTAAATTCTTTAGAATTTTTCGAGTTTTAAAAATATCCCATTATTTGACTAATGGGATATCATTATTATTTCATCGTTGGGAACAACAAGACATCACGGATGGTTGTTGTGTCAGTAAGAAGCATGCAGAGACGGTCGATACCGATTCCGAGTCCACCTGTTGGTGGCATACCGTATTCGAGAGCTTCAACGTAGTCGTAGTCGATGCCTGTTGCTTCGTCGTCACCGAGTTCTTTAGCAGCAGCTTGTGCTTCGAAACGTGACAATTGATCGATTGGATCATTCAACTCAGAATAGGCATTTCCGTATTCTTTGGTCATAATGAAGAGCTCAAAACGATCCGTGAAGCGTGGGTCTTCTGGATTTTTCTTAGCCAAAGGTGACACTGCTACTGGGTGACCATAAACAAAAGTTGGTTGCGTCAAGGTTTCTTCAACAAATTCTTCGAAGAAGGCATTGATAATTTGTCCCACTTCTGTGTAGTGTTTTTCAACTGGTACATGTTTTTCGTTTGCAAGTGCTACAGCTTCTTCAAAGGTCATGTCTTGCCAGAAGTCAACGCCAGTGATTTCCTTGATGGCATCAACCATATGGATGCGTTTGAATGGTTCGTTGATTTTGATTTCTGTTCCTTGGTAGTTGACAGGCCCATCTCCTTTGACAGCTTTTGCAGCATGCTGGATAATACCTTCTGTTAAATCCATAATATCATGGAAATCAGCATAGGCTTGGTAAACCTCAATCATAGTAAATTCAGGATTATGAGTTGCATCCATTCCTTCGTTACGGAAGATACGGCCAATCTCATAGACGCGTTCCATACCACCAACAATGAGACGTTTGAGATGAAGTTCTAGAGCTATACGAAGCACCATATCAATATTTTGAGCATTGTGGTGTGTAATAAATGGTTTGGCAGCCGCACCCCCAGCTTCATTGTGAAGCACTGGTGTTTCGACTTCAAGGAAACCTTGAGCATCGAGGTAGCGACGGATTTCAGAAATGATTTTTGAACGTGTGACAAAGCGGTCAAAGCTTTCACGGTTAGAAATCAAATCGAGGTAACGTTTACGGTAAATCGTTTCAATGTCTGAAAGTCCGTGGAATTTCTCAGGCAATGGACGAAGGGCTTTAGACAAGTGCGTGATATGAGTAGCCTTGATAGAAAGTTCTCCCATATCTGTACGCATAACTTCACCTTCGACACCGAGGAAGTCACCAAGGTCAGCTTTCTTGAAGATTTCGTAGTTTTCTTCACCGACAGCATCTTTACGCACATAGATTTGGATTTGACCATCGCGATCTTGGATGTGAGCAAAGCCAACTTTACCTTTACCACGCTTAGTCATCAAACGGCCTGCGATAGTAGCAGTTTCATTGATTTCGTGCAATTCTTCTTTTGTTTTATCGGCGTATTTTTCTTTTAATTGACCAGATGTAGCTGTGCGTTCGAATCGCTTACCAAAAGGATCGATTCCTTGTTCAGCCAAGGCCGCCATTTTTTCACGACGGACAATCTGTTGATCGTTTAATTCTTCCATGTGTTGATTTGGCATGTTAGTCCTCCATAAAATAGTCGTTAATATTGTATCATAATTCATCCTCTAAAGATAGGACAAATGACTAAATGTCAGATAAATAAAGGGGAAAGCCCTTTATTTTTAAGAAAAATAGTTAACTTGAATTAATGATTGATTAGGAAGTTATATAATTTATTGACAAATATAATAAAAAAGTGTACAACAACAGGGTAGGATTCGTATGAAATTAAGGAGAGTATACAATGAAAAAGAAAAATTATGTTGGTAAAGCTGTGATGCTTGGCGCTTTACTAGCGCCTATTGGGCTACCTACGGTATCTGTGTTAGCAGATGGCTTTTATCAAAATCAAACAAGTGCTCATGCTGCAGATATTACAAACTGGATTGCCAGCACACCGCAACAAATTACAAATAATTTGATAACTCAGAACATCAATCCACAACAGTTAGATGGTCAAAAATATGTAATTCAATGGGGTGATACCTTGTGGGGAATCTCTCAAGCGACGGGAATCTCTATTGAAAAATTAGCCTACGATAACAATATTCAGAATATTGATCTTATCTTTGCTGATGATGTCCTTATTTTAAAACGTGATGGTGATGTACCAGCAGGTTATCATGTGACTGGTAATGGTCACCGTTGTGCACATTCTAAGATTGTTATCAACAACTATTATGGCGATAATAACCGAGTGATTATCAATAATAGTACTTTTGTATCTGATGACCACTCTAAGAATACAATGATTTACGCTCCAGATAATTCTGATCACAGCATTTCATTCTCCAATAACAACAACAATAATAACGATAAGGATAAAGATTCTAAAGAAAGTAAGGAGTCATCTTCTTCATCATCAGAATCTAAAGACGCTTCATCAAGTTCAACAAGTTCTTCTTCATCTTCTGCATCAAGCTCAGCAGCAAGTGGCAGTGAAAGTAAAGCAAGTACAGATACTTCTAAAGAGAAAGAATTGACTGAGGATGCTTTCCAAGACAAGGTTCAAGAAGAAGTTTCAAATATTTATCAACAAAAACGCTCAGGTAGACCTGCATGGAAATTCTTCTCACATGTAGATGATAAGAATGATCTGAATGCTGATGCTAAGGAGGACACTGAAAGAACAGCGCTTTACCGTCAAGGCGAAACTGCTAAAGATGAAGACATTGCTAATGGTCCTAAAGATGGTGCCAGAACTGAAGCCAATGCCAAAGCACTCGCTGAGAAGATTTACGACACCCTTAACAATGGTGGCAAAATGTCAGAGCTTATCAAGGCAAAATATGCCCAAATTAAGGTAACTTACAAGGGTGATAAGTGGACCTTCAATGTTGATGTTTATAAAGAAAAAGAAAGTTCATCATCAAGCACTGAAACATCATCTGAATCAAAAGCTTCATCAAGTGATGATTCTCAAACAGAAACACGCATGAGTTCAAGTTCATCATCAAGTTCTTCAAGTCATACTGAAACAGACTCAGAGGCAAATTCCTCTGACCTAACTGGTGACGAATAGAGAGAGGCCAATCATGTCAAAGAGAAATATCATTATTAGTGTTGTACTTGCTTGCCTCTTGGTTACGGGAGCTGGTTTCAGTGTCTTCTATTACTGGGGGTCACACCATTTGGATAGTGTTGTACCTGGTAAGGTTTACCAATATTCAAGTTCTTTAAATGGTGAGGTCAACAATCGTGTCATGTATGTAGCCTTCCAAGAGGGTGGTAACAAGGCACTAGTGAGTCAGGACCGTACGACAGTGGTTAATGCCGCTAAGAGCCAGACTGATTTTGACAAAGCCTATAGTGACCAAACAGCTAAATGGGAATATAATGTGACAAAAACAACTTTGACTCTCGGTAAAAAAGAGGATGATCAATTGTCACAATGGCAGTACAATAAGGTCTTTGCTTATGGCGACCATTTCACATCAAAAGATTTCTATTACCAGATTGCCAAAGGTGGTCAGGGTGAAGTGAAACAGAAAATGACTTTTAAAGAAATTAAATAATCATCTGATGATAAAAAGATCCCTAAGGTTTGGAATGTCATGTTTCAAACCTTTTTTCTATCTGAAATACTGGAAGTCACGAATAATATTTTCCCAATTTTGGTCAAAAATTGAAATAAGAGGGCAAAAACGGTATAATAAAAATGTTTGGGCAATTTCATGCTGATCAAAAAACAGATATGCATGACTGCTTATAGACAGTTGACTTAAAGCAACTTTTGCAAGACTTAGGCTTAGGGGCTGACTGCTTCATCAGTTTAGTTATCGGACATTCTAGTTTGCTAAGTCTATGGCAAGAGAACGACATAAGAGAGAACGGACAAATGATTACTTCTATTGTTTTTGACGTTGACGATACTATTTACGACCAACAGGCACCTTATCGTATTGCCATGGAAAAATGTTTCCCTGACTTTGATATGACCCATATGAATCAGGCTTATATTCGTTTCCGCCACTATTCTGACATCGGTTTTCCACGTGTAATGACCGGTGAGTGGACAACCGAATATTTCCGTTTTTGGCGCTGTAAAGAGACACTTTTGGAGTTTGGTTACCATGAAATCGATGAAGAAATGGGGAACCATTTCCAAGAGGTTTATGAGCATGAGTTGGAAAACATTACTATGCTTGATGAAATGCGCATGACCCTTGATTTCCTCAAAGAAAAAAATGTTCGTATGGGAATTATTACTAATGGACCAACAGAGCATCAGCTTAAGAAAGTCAAGAAGTTAGGATTATACGATTACGTGGATCCCAAATGTGTCATCGTCAGTCAGGCGACAGGATTCCAAAAGCCTGAAAAGGAAATCTTCAATCTTGCTGCTGAACAATTTGATATGAATCCATCGACGACTCTCTACGTCGGAGATTCATACGACAATGACGTTATGGGTGCCTTTAACAGTGGCTGGCATTCTATGTGGTTTAACCACCGTGGACGTAGCCTTAAACCAGGTACGAAACCAGTCTTTGACTTGGAAATAGATAGTTTCGAGCAACTCTTTGGAGCTGTGAAAGTCCTTTTCGACCTTCCAAATAACAAATTTATCTTTGATATTAACGATAAAGAAAATCCAGTTCTTCAACTGGGTATTAACAATGGTCTTATGATGGCAGCTGAACGTCTTCTTGAGAGCAATATGAGTATTGATAAGGTGGTTATTCTCCTTCGTTTGGATGCTAACCAGGAAAAAATTCTTCGTATGAAGTATGGAAAATAAAAAAAAACGGCCTAACGAGGCCGTTTTATTGTCTAGAATGTGATAAAGGGGGAAGTGAAATGGTGGAAACAGATAACTTAAAATATGATATTGAAGCACTAAGTACTGAGCGTGATGCTTTTAGAAAATAGGTAGAAGAGCTCAACGATAAATGTGGTGATCTCTTTGTGGGTGTTAGAGATGCGGAGCAGATGAAGTGTGTTGCCTTAGATTCCTATTATGCCTTGGCAGACCATCTTAATGCTGAAGAAAAGCAAAGAGGGTTTTCTGATAACTATTGGGAACATGTTCATAGAATTGTCAAAGATGAACCGAGTCGGAAACAATTACCAAGTAGCCCTAAAAAGTAATAGTTTTATGGTTTTTTTCATGCAAAAAAAGCGATCCTGTTAAGGACCGCTTATTTCACGATATAAGATGATGACTTAGCTAATTTTGTTGACTTGAGTCCTATAGGATGTGTCATTCCAAGATTTGAGAGTGAAGTGCTCACAATCATCTGTCTCGAGAATTGTGACAGATGCATTGTCAAGACCACCGGCTTTACGAAGAAGACCAGGTTCAAAGCCAAGTAGACTACGAATAGAAGCTGTTAGATTAGCTCCATGTCCGACGAGGAGGACGTTCTTCATACTACTATCTTTCAGTGTTCGGACTAAGTCAGCTACACGTTTGATTGTGTGATAGACGGACTCCGCTTGAAAGTTGTTGGAATGGAAGTTGGCCAGGTTATGACGAAAGGCATCCATTTCTTTGGGATAAATCGCTTGAATGATAGAAAGTTTTTGTCCCTCTAGTTTCCCCAATTGCCACTCACGCAGATCCTTGGTATAGGTAATGTTAGCTTTAGTTTTTTGAGACTCCATGATGGGTTCAGTTGTTTTTTTAGCGCGTGGTAAGTCACTTAATAAGACCAAGTCGAAATGAGTATCACTGAGGTAATGGCCAAGCTCACTGACTTGCTCAATAGATTCTTTAAGAAGGGGGGAGTCTCCCTTGGAACCTTGGAGGCGTCCTTCCAAATTCCATTGAGTTTTACCGTGGCGTACAAAATATAGTCTCATGATTACTCCTTAATATCAGCAAACTCGGCATTAACGAAATCAGCAAGTTCTTGACTGTTGATGCGGATAGAACGCCCAATCTCTCCAGCTGAGACAATAAGAAAACCTGCTTCCTGGGCAGACTGATCGATATAAATGGGAAAATTGTGTTTTTGACGAATTCCCACAGGATTGTTGGCCCCGTGTACATAGCCAGTTGTTTTTTGGAGATCCTTTTGTGTAATCATTTGAACTTTCTTGTTGCCTGAAATTTTAGCTAATTTCTTTTCGGATAGATGCTCAGTGATAGGGATAATACCAATGACTGGTCCTGTCTTATCCCCTTTAAGGGCCAGGGTTTTATAGATGCTCTCACGCGCCACATCCTCTGGAAGCTCTCCTTCTAAACCGTTGAAGGATAAGCTATCATGGTCTATTTTAGCCTTATCAAGAATTTGGTCGACCAAAGTTTTCTTGACTTTGCTTTTTTTAGCCATTACGTTATCTCCTTTTCAAAGTTGTACATTTCTACTTTCCATTATAACACATTTGTACAAACACGCCTAAGTCAATTTGGGCAAGAAGAAAACCAGTGTCTGAAACACTGGTTTTTACTCACTAGTAGACGACTTTGAGGAACGAGATGAGCTGGTTACAGTTGCTGAGCTAGTTGAACTGGTCGAAGTAGTTTTCTTATTTTTAGTTGATTTCTTCTTAATCTTTCCAAAGAGTTTTTCAAAGGTTTTACGCTTGTTTTTCTCAGGGTTGATTTGATTAAGATCTAGGGTATTGTCGAAACCAGGAAGGCTTCCTTGTGACGTATACTGGTGAAGGTCATAGTCGATTTCAGTATTTGGCAAAGCCTCATAGTAGCCCGAGTCGGTACCATAGGCTGGAATCCAAACGGCATCGAAGTTTTTGGTTGAAACTTCTTGCTCAAGCATGAAATAGGCACCAATATAGAGGCCAATCTTCTCAGCTCCTAGACGTTTGAGTTCAGCACGAAAGGCTTGGACACCTTCCTCCATGTTAGACATGGTTTCCTCTTCAACGTCAATCCAGTAATAGGTAGGTTTGTATGGAGAAGCATTATTGTAGAAAATACGAGCTTCTTCCTTCATCTCTTTGACAGAAGTACCTTGGGCGTAGGAATAGACGGCAACTGGAACGTCACGTTTTTTTAGTTCTTTGATATGTGTTTTAAAAGATTTGTCAACTCCATTTGAGCTGGCGGCATTACTATCCTTACTAATCTGTGAACCACCGAAGACGCGGATGATAGCACCAGAAATATAATTTGACAAGACATCGTAGTCGATATCCTGAGGAAGTTGCCAACCCGAAAGGTCGATAATGGGATTGAGTATCAGCTCCTCATCGGAACTGTCAGATCTACTACTGGTTGTTGTTTTTGGTGTAGTAGCAGAAGGAATAGCTGATTTCACTTTCTCGAGATGCGCCTGCTGTTTAGACGTATTGTGAATGTTTGCAATAACTAATGCTAATCCTAAAAGAGCTAGAACCACGTAAACAACGATCGGTTTAATTCTTCTTCTCATCCCTTCCCATTCTACATTAAATAGCGTAAAAATGCAAAACACTCGGCATATAAATTATGTGAGATATATTACAGTGACTTATTTTTTTAAAGTTTAGTGATACTAGCTCAAACTGATTTAATGAGGGTATTATTAGGGGATTAGTTGTGAATTAAGTGAATATTTCATTTATTTAAGAAGAATTTTTAGCCTTATTTATCAGATTTTTCCTTAAAACTAGCACCACTAGTGGCATCAGACCAAGCTACTAGAGCTTGAGCAGAACTATCCAGATAGGTCTTGAGAGGTTGTTTTAAATCATAAATGGTTTCCCAAAATCCAAGGACATTTCCTTCTTTATCGAGAGCAGCCTGATAGGTCTGGATTAGGATTTGATCAAAACTGTCTGTGGGAATTTGATAACTCATTTCTTTGTTAGGAGAAGCCAAAATCTCAGATAGAATCCAATCGGGCAAATTTTCAGACTCACGGGGAAAGAAGCTACCGTCAGCCCCACCATTGTCATAGAGAAGGGTTCCTGTAGCATCATAGGCTGCTAGTTTATAGGGCAAATGGTTCAGTAATGTTTTTAAATCGTTCATATTTTCATGATAACTTCTTTCATGCGAAATAGCAATACATTGGATTGAGAAGTATACAATCGTAGGATAGTATCAGTTTGTCTAAGGATAATAGTAGCCCTGAAATCAATATAAGGCTATAATAAGGACAAAATATTTGAGGTAATATCATGTCAAAACTTATTTTTTTGATGTTGATGGCCTCTATAAGGCTTTTGATAGATTAGGATTATTGAAATAGAAAAACTGAGTTCCTTTTGGAGCTCAGTTTGTATTTTATGCCGGTTTATGACCGATAAATTTTTTCAAGAGGAATAAGAGATAGCCAACAGCAATGTAGCCAGCACTGATGACCAGGACGTTTATCATGACCTTATTCCAACCAAATTTATTGACATTGATAAAGAAGTAGGCGAAAGGACTATCTTTGGCACCTGGAATTGACAGTTTTAGAACCAGTCCGTTTAGAAGGGCAAAGGCGAAGTAAGACAGTGGGAATAGGGACCAGTAAAGTGGTTCGCGCAGACGAAAGGCTTTCTTAGCATCGAAAATGAGGGTATCAAGCACCAATCCCCAAGGGACAATATAGTGAACTAAGAAATTGCGGAGGGTCCAGAATTTCTCAGGTTCTGTAATAGGAGCCAAGAGGATGTGATAGATGACTCCAGTGATGAGGATGGCCATGGTTACGCCACCCTTGTAACGCAAGAGTTTTGTGTTAGTCGTCGCATCCCCTTTTTTGAAGTCATAGATGATAAAGAAAATCAAACTAGAAAAGACGAGGATATTGGACAAAACGGTGTAGTAGAGCAACATGCCCCAACCATCATCATGGATTTGAATAGAGACTCCTACCAGTCCACAAAGAGCTAGTAAGATACGGTAAAATCGTGAAATAGTCATAAGTTTCCTTTTCTTAATAAATAATCTCTCTTATCATATCACATTTTTCACTAACAATTTTGTGAAAATTCTAGTAAAATCAAAGTAAGAAAGACTTTCAAAGAGTTTACCATGCCCAATTTAATCGATTATCTTGAACAGGTGAAGGAGCTTACCTTTGATCAAGAACCTCTCAATATCTTGGATAAGGTTTGTATCAACGAAATTGGTTACCTGATCTATGACAAATGGTTCACAGCAAGTGATTTACAGAAGCCCCTCAATTTACATGATTATGCGAGGAGAAAGACCTGAATCTAGACTACAGCTTCATGGTGACTAAGAAACGGGTTGAACTAGCTGAATCTATGGTTAGGTCGAGGCGTTTTGCGGGACTTAATCTAAGTAGCTACCGTAGTGTCTTGGACAAGGAAGTTGAAAAGCAATTTGCAGCCATAATTTTCAGTTTACCTGAATTAGACTACCATCAGCTTGTCTTTCGTGGGACAGATATAGTGTCATTGGCTGGAAGGAGGATTTTCAGCTGACCTATAGTGACGGATTGCGTATTGATACCATTGCCACAGATATCAAGGTAACAACCATTTAGCCAGGTATTGTTGAGACGGACTTTTCTCAAGTTCGATTTCACGGTGACAAGGAGGACAAAGCAGCCAATGTCTATCAAGGTTTGAAAGCCCTCCAAGCCCAAGATATTGCGGAGGCGGTCCTATATGTCACCAAGCAACCACGACGTGTTCAGATTTCAGACATGATCATCATGGCTAACCAACAAGCCACAGGGTTTACGATTCATAGGGGAGAGTAAAAAGAGAAACTTATGAAGAATAAAACTAATCCAGCCATCGGCAGTAGCTGGGAAGACTTACAATCAAAACTCTTTAGCAAGGAAGAAATTGAAGCCAGTTACCAAAGAGTGGAAAAACTCATTCAGAAAAAAAGAGTAAATAGAAGATAAAAACACGGAACCAAGCTGTGTTTTTTTGTTTGAACTTTTCCAAAACTATGAAAGAAACCGTGAAAATGCTATAATGTAAGGGATTACGACAGGACGGAGAGGTGAAACAATGGTTTCTAGAAGAGAGTTTTCAGAATTAACTAGGGTTCAGATTCCAGCAGCCTTACACTTAATGCGTTTGGGGTATACATATCTTCCTCATAATGGTAAGGAGATTATGGGGAGAGACCCCGAAACAAATATTTTAATTTCAATCTTTAGAGAGCAATTTTTAAAGTTCAATAATTATGCAACTGATTTGGATGTTGAAAGAGAACTTAATAATATCAAGATTGAATTAGATCAAAATGATTTAGGACGTGCCTTTTATAATCGTATAGTAAGTGATAGTGGTCCAACTTATGTTGACTGGGAAAACCCTGAAAATAATACATTTCACCTTGCTTTAGAGGTAACCTGTCAAAATGAAGGAGACGAGTTTAGACCTGATATCGTCATTTTTATAAATGGCTTACCACTTTCATATATTGAAGTGAAACAACCTAATGCCATTCGTGATGGTAAGACTGCTATTCAATCTGAGCAATCACGAACAGCCGTTAGATTTGAGAATAGGAGATTCCGTCGTTTCAATAATATTACACAATTAATTTCGTTCTCAGATAATTTACCTTATATCAGTGGTCAAGGTCAACAAAAGCAAGGATCCTTTTACTGTTCCAATGCATTTTCAAAAACTAAATTCAATGCATTTAAGGAAGAAAGAGAAGAGGAACTAATTTATTCTATACGTTCATTAGGTGAAGAGGAGATTGACGCAGTATTAAAAGATGTTAATCGATTTGCCTTGAAATCTCAGCCAGAATTTAAGACAAATCAAGATCCAAGTACACCTTGTAATACATTTATCTCATCACTCTATCAAAAGGAAAGACTATTGTTTTTGCTTCGATACGGATTAGCTTATGTAGAAGAACACTCGAAAGATGGCACTATTCAACTGCAAAAACATGTGATGCGTTATCCACAGTTTTTTGCAACAAAAGCAATTGAGGATGCAATTGGAAAAGGAGTGAAGAAAGGTGTCATCTGGCATACACAAGGATCTGGAAAAACTGCCTTGTCTTATTTTAATATCAGGTACCTTACAAATTATTTCTCAAAACAAGGAATCGTTCCTCAGTTTTATTTTGTAGTTGATCGCTTGGATCTTGCAGATCAAGCTACGCGAGAGTTTACGAAACGTGGCTTGAAAGTAAAAAGGATTAACCGTCCACAAGAATTGAATGAAAAACATGATGATTATCAAGTTGCTGTCGTTAATATTCAAAAATTTAAGGATAATTCAGATTTAACAGATCATTCAGGCTATGATTTAAATCGTCAAAATATCTATTTTATTGATGAAGCTCACCGTTCATATAATGAGAAAGGCTCCTATCTCCCAAATCTATACAATGCAGATAAAAATGCTATTAAGATTGCATTGACTGGAACGCCCCTAATAACATATAAAAAAGATGGTAAAACCAAGGAAAGTCATGCAACGACTCGTGATATTTTTGGTGATTATATCCATAAATACTACTACAATCAATCGATTGATGATGGTTTTACACTTCGTCTGATGCGTGAAGATATTGAAACCTCTTATAAAGAGACTCTTCAAACCATCAATGAAGAAATCTTGCGTGGAGATCTTTCAAAAGATGATATTTTTGCTCATCCACGTTATGTCTCACCAATGTTGGATTTCATTCTGGAAGATTTCAATAGAGCACGTGATGTTGTCTTCGATGATGATTCCATCGGTGGAATGATCGTTTGTGATTCATCTAAGCAAGCTCGTGAGATTGAAAAGCAATTAGAAGAACGCAGAAGTCGTGGGGAGACAAATATCACATCAGCTTTAATCCTTCATGATGAAGGTGACAAAGAATACAAGAAAGATCGTGTAGAGAGCTATAAAGAAGGTAAAATTGATCTTGTTATTGTATATTCGATGTTACTAACAGGATTTGATGCACCCAGGTTGAAAAGATTGTACTTAGGTCGCAAAATCAAGGCTCATAACTTACTTCAAACATTGACACGTGTTAATCGTCCATATAAGGATTATCAATTTGGATATGTGATTGACTTTGCAGATATTTCGAAAGAATTTGATAAAACCAATCGTGCGTATTTGGAGGAGCTTAATCAGGAGTATGATCTAAAAAACACAGGAGAAGATGTTGAAAATGTTTTTGGTTCCCTCTTTGTTTCAGCTGACGAAATTAGTAAACAACTTGAGAAATCAGAGACAATTTTGATGAATTATCCAACTGAGAATCTAGAGTTCTTCTCTAAAGCCATCGACGAAGTGAGGGATAGACATCAACTGATTGAGTTACGAAAAGCTCTAGAAGCGATGAAGCAATTTTATAATGTTGCTCGACTTTTAGGACATCGTGAACTTCTAAATAAAATTGACATTAACCAGGTTTCGACTTTGTTGAACGTGATTTCAAGACGTTTACTTAACCTCTCACTTATGGAAAAACCTGATGAATTTTCAAGTCGAACCTTGCTTAATCTAGCAATGTCTGATACGACATTTAGTTTCGTTAAAATCGCAGAAGAGGAGTTACGACTAGCAGCGAATGATCTCTACGAGCTTCGCAAACGAGTTGCAGGTGGGATTAATGGTCGTCCAGATGAAAAAGACCCTGAATGGGTAAATCTCTATGAGGAATTCCGTAGAATCCTGAAGAAACATATGATTTATGAGCAGGAAGGCCTCACAATGGAGAATATCAAAGAAACTCAGACTGAGTATCAAAATCTGTTTGACGCATTTGAAGATTATAAGAGCCGAATGCGACGACTAGCTATGAATTTCAATGGCGATGAAATGGCAGCTCGATCTTTTAAGCATGTTACCAACTCAACCGTAGTAAGTGAATTTCCAGTTATCTTTCATGTGATTAAAGGCTCAAAAGCCAATTTAGATTATCAAATTGGTTTAAATCAAGGTGTCCTTGATAACAATGAATTTTTTAAACGAATGATTCGTGAACAGGCACGCAAAGAAATGAAAAATACAGAGTCAGCAGGAAATGAAAGGTTGACAAAACAAGACTTCAACAATCTTGTTGAATCTTTATTTGAAGAATACGAACAGGAATATCAAAACTAATGAATGAACAATATAAGGTCCAAGTCCAAAACTTGGTAGATGATTTGAAAGCAGTCTTTACCCATGCTGGTCTAGGGGGTGAAGCAGGAGAATACAAACTCCTTACCCAATCTTTCTTGTACAAATTCTTGAATGACAAGTTTCTCTATGAAGCACAAGACGTTGATTCGGAAAACACCTATGACCGTCTAGTATCTATGAGTGAAGAGGATTATGATTGGCTCCTAGAGGATATCGGAACTTCAACAGCCTGGATGAAGCCAAATCAATTCATCGAAACGCTCCATCGCAAGCAAAATGAATCCGATTTTTATGAGACGTTTGAAAACACTCTCAATCAAATCGCCATTGACAATAACGATATCTTCTCTGTACATACGGACGGAGATACGGCTATTCGTCTCTTTGATGAGCGTCTGATTACGGATACTATCTCAGATAGCAGTAAACGCAACGAAGTGGCAAAAGCTATCATCAATCTCCTTGCACGCGTCAAGTTTGATGAGACCATTTTTTCACAAGGTTTCGACTTTTTCTCAACTCTCTTTGAGTACATGATCAAGGACTACAACAAAGACGGTGGTGGCAAGTATGCCGAGTACTACACACCACACTCTGTTGCTAAGATTATCGCAGATATCTTGGTGGGAAATGACCAGCCGTCAAACGTGAGGATCTATGACCCGTCTGCTGGTTCGGGTACCTTGCTTATGAACCTGGCTAGTCGTATCGGTGTGGATAAGACTACTGTTTACAGTCAGGATATATCGCAAAAGTCATCTAATCTTCTCCGACTCAACCTGATCTTGAATGGACTACAACATTCGATTCACAATATCGTACAGGGAAATACTATCATCGCTAATCGCCATCCTGAAAAGATGGACTATATCGTGTCTAACCCTCCTTTCAAGCTGGACTTTTCAGAGTGGCGTGACCAAGTGGAGACCTTGCCAGAAGCTAGCGAGCGATTCTTTGCAGGAGTTCCAAAGGTTCCGGCCAAGTCTAAGGATAAGATGGCGATTTATGAACTATTTGTTCAGCATATCATCTATTCTTTAAAACCAGAAGGTCA
>OKUR01000592.1_pt1 | contig 15903 bp, 12 predicted proteins | sample 1606671 | NCBI WGS metagenome assembly OKUR01 (sample SAMEA3882519, study PRJEB24775) | human gut metagenome | biome: human-associated habitat; feature: intestine environment; material: feces | place: Netherlands | collected 2009/2010 | reverse complement strand
GGTTGGTGGTGGCACCCACGGGGAAGTCCTCGGTGATGGGCACGCTGGCGGGGTCGCCGTAGACGGTGGCCGAAGAGCTGAACACGAAGTTGTGGCAGTTGTGCTTGCGCATCACATCCAGGATGACCAGCGTGCAGTTGAGGTTATTGTAGTAGTATTCGATGGGCTTGGACACGCTCTCGCCGACGGCCTTATAGGCTGCGAACTGGATGACCGCCGTGATGTCGGGACACTCGGCGAAGATCTTCTCCACATCCTCGTGTTTGGTCATATCGGCCTGATAGAAGCGGAAGTCCTTGCCGGTGATCTGCTTGACGCGGTCGAGGACCACAGGGGATGCATTATAGTAATTGTCCGCCACGACGACGTCGTAGCCGGCATTCAGGAGCTCGATGCAGGTGTGGCTGCCGATGTAGCCTGCGCCGCCGGAAACCAAAATAGCCATGTCCAGTACCTCTCTTGTTCCAAATGTTGCTTCGCACAGAGCCCTTGTGCTCTGCCTGCCTAAAGGATACCGCTTTTTGCACAGAGAATCAAGTACCGGCTTTTTTATTAAAATGTATTTTTGTTGCATCTTTTCAGCCAGTCTGATGAACTGCAAAGATTTTTAGTCCGCAAGGCATGGAGAGGACACCCAAAAAACAGCAAAGGGCAGCTCCCACAAGAGAGCTGCCCTTTGCTGCGGCTGATATTTGCTTACAAACGGCCGCACTGACGGCCGGTGAAGAAGCGGAGCGTAGTGTTGGCGCGGAAGACTTTGCCTGCCCGCAGCACCGTCGTCGGGAACTCCGGGTGAGAGGGGCTGCAGGGGAAGTGCTGGGTCTCAAGGGCAAAGCCGCCGTACTTTTCCAGCGGGACGCCGCCCTTGCCGGGGGAGGGGCAGTTCTGCAGGAAGTTGCCGGTGTAGAGCTGGATGCCCGGCTGGGTGGTGTACATCTTCATGCTGATGCCGGTCTTGTCGCTGGACGCCCAGGCGCAGAGGCTCTGGCTGGCACCCCGGGGCCGGTCGAGGACATAGCAGTGGTCGAAGCCGCCGCCCGCCATGGTGGTCTGGTAGAAGCCGGTGTCGAGGTCGCGTCCCAGAGGCTTTCCGGTGCGGAAGTCCATCGGCGTACCGTCCACGGGCAGGATCTTACCCGTGGGGCAGGTCTCGTTGTTGCCCTCGAGGTAGTTGGAGGCGTAAATGCGGAGCTTCTGGCCCAGAACATTGCCGCCGCCGTCGAGGTTGAAGTAGGTGTGGTTGGTCAGGTTGATGATGGTGTCCTCATCGGTGGACACACGGTAGTCCATCCGCAGGGTGTTGTCCGGCGTGAGGATATACCGCACACTGACCTTCAGATTTCCGGGGAAACCGTCTTCGCCCGCCGGGCTTTCGGTCTCCATCAAAAGGGTGTCGCCGAACATCTTCACATCGTAAATTTTGCGGGGGAAGGTGCCGTGCAGGTGATTTTTGCCATTGTTGGCTTCCAGCTTGTAGGTCTTGCCGCTGAGAGAAAATTCCGCATTTTCAATGCGGTTGGCGTACCGGCCCACGAACGCACCGCAGCAGGTGCTGCCGGATGAGTTGAAATCCGCCTCATAGTCGGCGAGGGTGTCGTGTCCGACGACCACATCCACCAGACCCGTTTTTGTAGGGACGAAGAGATTTTTGATCACACAGCCATAGTTCAGCACGCTGACCTCAAGTCCACCGGGATTGGAGATGATGTATTCATCCACCTTATCGCCGTTTTTGGTCACACCAAAGGGCTTGGAGCGGAACTGTGCCATAAGGCTCGCCTCCTTCTTCATTATTTTCGGTCAGGGCAGCGCAGCCCCGACCTCGTCCATAATTATGATTATAGCACAGTTTTCCAGACTTGTGTGAGAATGCTTTTAGATTTATCTTCCAAAATTTCGAGAGATTTTTTGGACATATTGCGAAACAGAAAAGGGAGCTGCTGCAAAATGCAACAGCTCCCTTTTGAATCTGTATAAAATTATGCTTCCGGCTGAGCCTCGGCAGCGTTCGACTGCGCGATATACTCGGCAGCGTCATCGGGAATGTCGTCCATTCCGTCGTCACCCACATCGACCACCAGCGGCGGCTTCTTGAAGAGGATGTCGTAGAGGATGGGGACGATGTACAGGGTCATCAGGGTGGCATAGCTCAGGCCGCAGATGATGACGATGGCCATGCCGCTCATGAGCTGGCTCGCCATATCGTTGCTGAACACCATCTGCAGCATGGCCAGAACAGTGGTCAGGGTGGTCATGAGGATAGGACGCATACGGGTCTTGCCGGTGGCGACAAGGGCCGCACGGCGCTCCAGACCGCCCAGACGCAGCTGGTTGGCGTAGTCCACGAAGACGATGCCGTTGTTGACGACGGTACCCATCAGGACGATGAAGCCCATCAGGGAGATCATGGTCAGCTGCTGACCGGTGACCAGCATACCCAGCAGGCCGCCGGTGAAGGCCAGCGGCACCGTGAACAGGACGATGAAGGGGGACAGCAGGCTCTGGAACTGAGCCACCATGACCAGATAGACGAAGGGCAGGGCCAGAGCCATCCACTGCACCATCTCGTCGACCATCAGGTTGACGGTGGAGGACTCGCCGCCCAGCGAGAAGGAGCAGCCCTCGGGCATCTCATCGGTGAGGGCGAAGGCGTCCAGCGTCTTCTGCAGCACGCGGGACTGGACCGTGGTGTTGTAGCCGTCCAGCGTGTCTGCCGTCACCGTGATGTAGCGGGTCTGGTTCTCGCTGGTGATGGAGTCGGGGGCAGTACCCGTCGTCCAGGAAGCAATATCGCCCAGCGTGCAGGTGCCGGTGGTGGTGGTGCCGGTGGCGTCCATGACGCTGGTGGTGAAGGTCATGTCCATCATGTTTTCCTTGGTCATAGGGTCAAGATTATCGCTGATCTGGACTTTCATGGTGGAGCCGTCTACCGTGACGGGCGTCTCCGCCGTCGTGGTGGTGGTGAGCTTGGCGGCGATCTGCTGGTAGACCTGTGCAACCGTCAGGCCATAGGCGCGGACCTTGTCGCGGTCGATGTCCAGATTGATGGTCGCATCGCCCTGACCGAGGCCGGTGGCGGCATTGGCGAAGCCCTCGGTGTCGTTGACCATCTGGACGACCTTATCGCCCAGTGCGGTAATGGTATCAGCGTCGGGGCCGTAGATCTTGACAGAGAGGCCGCTGCTCAGCTGGCTGGTCAGGTCCTGCATACCGCTGATCTCGACGGTGCCGGTGCAGTTCTCGACGCCGGAAACGGCATCATTCAGGGCCTGCTCCACGGCGGCGATCCGGGTAGAGGACAGTGACTCGTCCAGCATGACGTTGAACTGGTAGCTGCCGTAGCTGTTGGCGGCGCTCAGCAGGTCGGTAATAGCGCTGGGCAGGCCCAGCTGGCCGATGTCGATGCCGGCCACAGTAGTATCGGTGGTGACGCCCACCTCTTCCACGCCGTCCACGGCCATGACGGCCTCAACGACCTGTCCGGCCACACCGTAGGATTCCTCTTTGGTCAGGCCGTCGTCGGTGGAGAGGGCGATGGTGGCCTCATTGCTGGAAATTTCGGGCAGAAGGACGACGCCCATGGAGAAGACCTTCCAGCCGCAGAAGGCCAGCAGCACGACAGCGGCCAGCAGCGGCAGAGCGCGGTGCTGCAGGCACCACTCGAGGCTGTGGGCATACTTATCCTGAATCTTTTCGAACCAGACCAGACGCTTCGGCTCAGCCTTTTTCAGGACGGTGGAAGCAGCGGCAGGCACGACGGTGATGGCTACGATGAGAGAGGCCATCAGGCAGTAGCCGATGCACATGGACATGGGCTGCAGCAGGCTGCGCACCGTGCCGGAGGCGAACACCACCGGCAGGAAGACGCAGACCGAAGTAAGGGTGGAGGCCACCACCGACATGCCCACCTGACGAGCGCCCTGCACGGCGGCGCGGGCCGCCGGTACGCCCCGGCCCCGCAGACGGTAGATGTTCTCGATGACGACCACCGAGTTATCCACCAGCATACCGACGCCCAGCGACAGGCCTGCCAGCGTCATGATGTTCATGTCGAGGCCGGTGAAGTACATCAGAACGACGGCGAACAGGACGGACAGCGGGATGCTGACGCCGACCACGAGGGTGGGCTTGATGTCCTTCAGGAAGATGGCCAGCACGATGATGGCCAGCGCAGCGCCCACCAGCATACTGCTGATGATGCTGTTGACGATGATGGTGATGTAGTTGCCCTGGTTGGACAGGACGACGACGTGAAGGTCAGAATACTGGGTCTGCAGCTCCTTGAAGGCATTCAGGCAGCCGTCCGAGACGCTGCTGGCGCTGGAATTGGCGTTGCGGAAAATTTTCAGCACCACGGCCCGCTCCCCGTTCAGGCGGGTGTAGCTGGCCTCGGCGTTGTCGATGACGGCCACGTCGGCCACATCGGAGAGGCGGACATCGCCGAAGCCATCGACGTGGAGCAGAAGTGCGCCCTCGATGTCCGAAACGCTGTCGTACTCTTCGCCGACCTTCAGCAGCCAGGACTCGCCGCTCTTATCGGCGACATAGCCGGCAGGCATCGAGAAGTTCTGGGCGTAGATGAGCTGGGCGAGGGTCTTGATGTCCAGCTGCTTGGCCACATCGGCGCTGGCAAGGGCCTTTTCCTTGCTCTCCTCGTAGAGCTGCTTGGCGTCTTCCAGCTGGTTTTCGTAGTCCTTCAGCTTCTCCCGGGCCTCGGTGAACTGCATATAGGCGCTGAGCTGCTGGCTGGAATAGCTGCCCAGAGCGACGGAGAACTGGTTCATCAGGCCGGGGACATTGTCCATGGCTTTGATGACCTCGTCCAGAGTCTTATAAATGGTGCTCAGGCTGTTGGAGACTTCCAGCTCGTCGGCAAGGTCGGAGACGGTGCCGTCGCTGGTACCCAGACGGCCCTGCAGCTCCTGCAGAGCGGCGGTGAGCTTATCGGTGATGTCGCGCAGCTCGCCGACGATCTCGATGAGGGAGTCGATGTCCCGCATACCGGTCTGGTTGAACTGGTCCACGACCCGCTGCAGGCCGTCGCGGACGTCGATGAGGGCCTGCTGGATCTCCGGCTCATTGACCACGCCGATGAGCTGGTTGATGCTGCTCAGCAAAGCCTGCGCCTGGTCGCGCACGACGGTGACGGCGTCGGCCACCTCCGTACCCATCTCTGCCATGACCGTATCGGAGACGGTGTTGCCGAAGTTTTTCAGCTGTTTTTCATACTCGGCGCGGCCCTCGGCGATTTGCGCCTCCGCGGCGTCGAGCTGAGCGCGGGCGTCGGCCAGCTGGGTGTCGATGAGTTCCAGCAGGCGGGCGTTCACTTCGTCTATCTTATCCTGATTCAGCTGCACCTGCACCATCTTTTCGATGAGGCCGTTGGCCGACACGCTGGAAACGCCGCTGGTGCGGCCCACATAAGGCACGAGGGTGTTATCCACGAAGTCCGACAGATCGTAGACATCGCTGCCCTCCCGGCTGACAGCCACCGTCATAAAGGCGTTCATGTTCAGGCTGTACTCGATGATGGAGGGGGTCAGACAGGTGCTGGGCAGACCGGTCGCGGTCTGGTCCACCTTATTGGAGGTCTTGACCATCGCGCTGTTCATGTCGGTGCCTTCGGCGAATTTCATGAGCAGAAGGCTGTAGTTTTCTGCCGAGGTCGCCGTGATGCTCTCGACGCCGGACACTGTACCCAGCGCGTTCTCCATCACATCGGAGACTTCTGACTCCACACGCTCCGGGCTGGCACCGGGGTAGACGGTGACCACCATGAGGTATGGCGTGCTGATGTCGGGCAGAAGGTTCGTCTGCAGGTTCGTGATGGACACGAAGCCCAGCAGCAGGACCATGATGACCGCAACAAGGATGGTGAACGGCTTTTTGACACTGAATTTTTCCATGATTTCCTATCCATTTCTTTTTTATGCCGCCGCGCGGCAAAAGGTACGCCGCAGCCACGGCAGCACCCTCTGAACGCTTCTTATCATTCCTATTATACACGAGGGAATCTCCCTTGCAATAGTCCTGAAGTTAATATTTAACAAAACTTTCCTTAAGCCACCTTCGTTTAGGAAGTCAATGGGAATATCCCGGCTACTTTCTTGCCATATTTCGTGGAAATACGGGCCGGATTATGCTATACTAGAATGCAGAATGGAATTTTATCGCAATTTCAGGCACAGCGCCTATCCAGACTGCTCAAGGCCCATTTTCCGGGCTTATATACGTTCGATACGACCCCAAAGAGGAATGCTATGAAGAAAGTTATATCCGTCCGTTTCAAGGACAACGGCAAGACCTATTATTTTGACCCCGCAGACACCCCCATCAAGACCGGCGACTATGTTATCGTCGAAACGGCCCGGGGCGTGGAGTGCGGCGAAGTGGTGCAGGGCGTGAAGGAGATCGCCGACTCCGCTGTCCCCAAGGCCCTCAAGCCCATCACCCGGATGGCCGACAGCGTGGATGTGCGCCGGATGCGCCAGAACCGCGAGGATGAGAAGCGCGCCTACCACACCTGCCAGGAGTGCATTGCCCGCCACGGCCTGGAAATGAAGCTGGTGGAGGCCGAGTACACCCTTGACCGCTCCAAGATCATGTTCTACTTCACCGCCGACGGCCGGGTGGACTTCCGCGAACTGGTCAAGGATCTGGCCGGCATCTTCCACACCCGCATCGAGCTGCGCCAGATCGGCGTGCGCGACGAGAGCAAGATGATCGGCGGTCTGGGCATCTGCGGCCAGCCCTTCTGCTGCAGCCGCTTCCTCAAGGACTTCCAGCCCGTGTCCATCAAGATGGCAAAGGAGCAGGGCCTTTCGCTGAACCCCACCAAGATCAGCGGTGCCTGCGGCCGTCTGATGTGCTGCCTGGCCTACGAGGAGAGCGCCTACGAGTACCTGAACAGCATCATGCCCATGGTGGGCAGCACCGTGCGCACCCCGGATGGTCTGGGCACCGTGCTGGAGGTGAACCCCATCTCCGGCTACCTGCGGGTGCGCTGCGGCACCGAAGCCCTGACCCCGCGCTACTATAAGGTGGGCGTGTGTGAGTATATCAGCGGCGGCAAACGGGCACCCCGCCGCCCCGACCCGGACGACGATTATTCCGGTGTGCGCAACCCCGCCCCGGTGGTGGCAGCCGCCGATGAAAAGGGCAATGTGGGCTGCGGCAAATGCCCCAAAAAAGAGAAATAATTCCCAGAAAAATAGTGGGATATCACGGCAGTTAGTATTACAAAACTAACCATTCTTCGTGATTTTCGCCAAAAAACTCTCTTAATTTTCCCGCAAAGTTAGGCCTTGCTTTTGTGCAACCCCACAAAAATAAAACTTTGGGCTTTTATGGTACACGGTTAGTCTTGCCTTTTCTTTTCCACTTTGTTAGAATGCAGACAAGGATGAATTCCGGGGAAGCCTGCTGGCACCGTGCGAGGGCAGACTTCTTCTTAAAGCTAGTGCACGGGTGATAAAAGGAGAGTTTTATTATGGCACACAAGGTTTCTGACGCATGTGTTGGCTGCGGCGCTTGCGAGGGCGCTTGCCCCGTTGGTGCTGTCACCATTGAGAATGGTGTTGCAGTTGTGAATGCAGACGCTTGCATCGATTGCGGCGCTTGCGAGGGTGCTTGCCCCACCGGTGCTATCGCTGCTGAATAATTTCACGGCGAACACTGAAAAAACGCATCAAAAGCAGCAGACCTGTCAAAAGCGGGTCTGCTGCTTTTCTTTCATGCACAATTTTCCCCGATTTTTCCGCCCGATATTTTGGCAGTGGATTTTAGGTGCTGTATATGGAACATTCCACCGAGATTTTGTATAATAGAACAAGAGTCTATTGTTCAGCCGTGCACCGCTTTGGCTCAGACGCGCTGCTGCTGGCCCGGTTTTCGGAGCCAAAGCGGGCCTGGCGCGCCGCCGACCTGTGCTCCGGCTGCGGCATCGTGAGCCTGGAATGGCACGACAGGGGCCACCGCGGCCCCTGCCTGGGGCTGGAGCTGCAGCCCGAAGCCAGCGCGCTGCTGGCCGCCGCCTGCGCCGAACAGGGCATTGAGCACATCACGCCCGTCTGCGCCGACCTGCGCTCCTTCCGGGAAGGCGCAGGCAGCTACGACCTGTGCGCCTGCAACCCGCCCTATTTCACGGCAGGGGAACAGGCCGCCGACAGGGCCCGGGCCACTGCCCGCCACGAGACAGACTGCGCGCTGGACGATGTCTGCAAATGCGCGTTCCGGCTGCTGAAGGATGGCGGGCGGCTCTCGCTCTGCCACCGGCCCGAGCGGCTGGCCGAGGTGCTGGCGGTCCTGCGGGTCAACCGGCTGGAGCCCAAGCGGCTGGCCTTTGTGAAGAACCGGCCAGATGCCGCCCCCTGGCTGTTTCTGGTGGAAGCACAGAAAAACCGAAAAACAGGGCTGCGGGTCGAGCCGGATGTGCTCATCTCGGCAGGCGCGGCACTGTATGGACGCTGAGCCTCTCAGGCGCTGCGCGCCAAGTACGGGATGACGGAGAGGTTTTGTACAAATCAAATGGGAGGACACTATGGCAGGTACTCTTTATATCGTTGCCACACCCATCGGCAACCTGGATGACATGCCGCCCCGTGTGGCAGCCACCTTTGGCGCGGCAGATTTTATTGCCGCAGAGGATACCCGCGTGACCATGAAGCTGCTCAACTTTCTGGGGCTGAAAAAGCCGATGGTGAGCTACTACGAGCACGCCCTGCAGAAGGGCGAGGGGATCCTGCGCCGCATTGAGGAAGGCGAGAACTGCGCCCTGTGCAGCGATGCCGGTATGCCCTGCGTGTCTGACCCGGGCGAGGTGATTGTGCGGGACGCGCTGGCCCGGGGCATCAAGGTGGTGCCCGTTCCGGCAGCCTCCGCCTGTGTGACGGCGCTGGCCGTCTCCGGTCAGGACACCTCCCGCTGGGTGTTTGAGGGTTTTCTGCCTGTGAACAAAAAGCAGAAGCGGGAGCGGCTGGCCGAGCTGCAGGGGGAAAAGCGGACAGTCATCTTCTACGAAGCGCCCCACAAACTGCGCACCACGCTGGACGACCTGACCACCGCCTTCGGCCCTGAGCGGAGCATCACCCTCTGCCGGGAGCTGACCAAGCTCCACGAGGAGATCTGGAAAACGACGCTGGGCGAGGCCCAGACCCATTATTCCGAGAATGACCCCCGCGGCGAGTATGTTCTTGTGATGGCCGGTGCGCCCGCCGCCGAAGCCGAAGAAGAACTGACATTGGAGCAGGCCGCCCAGCGGGCGCTGGAACTGACCCGGAACGGCTATGCAGCCTCTGCCGCCGCCAAGGCCGCCGCGCAGGGCACGCCGTATTCCAAGAGTGAAGTGTACAAGCAGCTGCTTGCTTTGCAGGCAGATTGACCTCTCTGTCCATGCTTCGCATTGCCCCCTCTCCTGACAGGGGAGCTGTCGCCGAAGGCGACTGAGAGGTTTAATACGTATAAATAAGGAGGACGTAGTCCCGTGACGAAACTTTTGATCCTGAGCGACAGCCACAACAGCGCCAGTGCAGTGGAGCGCATCCTGCACGCAGAAAGCGATGCAAATGCCGTTGTCTTTTTGGGAGATGGCCTGCGCGACCTGGAAGAGGCGCTGACCCTGCACCCCAAAATGAAGGTCTACGCCGTGGCCGGCAACTGCGATTTTGGCGCGTTGGAGCCGCTGGACGGGCTGGCCGCCTTCGATCAGGTGGTCGTTTTCTATACCCATGGTCACATGTATGGCGTAAAATACGATCTGGACACGCTGGCGGATGCCGCCGCCGCCCGCGGCGCTGAGGTGGCATTGTTCGGCCACACCCACAAACCCATCGCCCTCCAGAAAAACGGCGTGTTCCTGTTCAACCCGGGTTCCTGCGGCCGCTGCTACACCGGCCCCAACACCTACGGCGTGATGCTGTTGGACAAGGGTAAGATCACCAGCTTTGCACACAAAGAGGTACCGCAGCAATGAGCATCAATGAGGTGCGTTATCTGCCCGAATGCGGCAGCACCAACGCGTATATGAAAGAGCATTTTGAAGAGTTCGGCCCGGTGGGCGCGGTATACACCACCAACCAGACCGCCGGGCGGGGCCGCCTTGGCCGCACCTGGGTCAACGCCGAGGGCAAGGCGCTGTACTACACAGTCGCCATCCGGGAGCCGCTGGCGCAGCCCGCCACCCTGCCCCTGCTGGCCAGCCTTGCCGTGCGCAGACAGCTGGCCCTGCGCTACGGCGTGGACTGCCAGATCAAGTGGCCCAACGACCTGCTGCTGAACGGCAAAAAGATCGTGGGCATCCTGTGCGAAAGTGTCTGCTACGGCTACCAGCAGCAGGGCCGGGGCATCCTGTGCGGCATTGGCATCAACCTGGCCCAGCCGCAGAGTTATTTTGATGCCGCCGACCTGCCCCATGGCACCTCGCTGGCCCTGCAGGGTGCCGCGATCGATCTGGAGCAGGATCCCGGCTGGCTGGCCGAGGCCCTGACGGATTTCGGCTTTGATCGGCCCCTGTACACCTTTGCGCGGGATGGCTTTGCACCTTTCCGGGAGGAGTACAAGGCCGCCTGTGTCAACATCGGACGGCGGGTGACCTTTGACCTGCCGGACGGCGGGCAGGGAGCAGGCGAGGCCGTGGATGTGGACGAGGAGGGCCGTCTTGTTGTCCGCACCGACAGCGGCGAGGAGCATGTGTTCACCGGCGAGGTCTCCGTGCGCGGCATCTACGGTTCCCTTTGAAACTTGATATAACACAGCGCCCCCGGCAGAGGATCGCTCCGCCGGGGGCGCTGTTTCAGACAAACAAAAGTCCCCTCCGGCGCTTGCGGTACACCGGAGGGGACTCTTGTTTTGGGGTATTGCTTTGGTGTGAGGAGGAATCATGTGCAAGGGAGACGGTTGCGGCCCCGCTCCCTTGTGCTCATAGTATACCCGATTTCGGCGCAAAAGTCATTACTTTCTTGTGAAATCTTGTGAAAATTCTGTTAAGCTTCGCACGAAATTATTTCGCTCACTCGTTTTCACCTTTTTCCTCTTTCCGCAGGGCTGCGGCGTGACGGCGGCCCTCCCCCACATAGTGGGCGGCATTGGCAAGGCTGGCGGCTGCCTGTTCGGGGCTGACCTGTTTGATGATCTTCCCCGGAACCCCCACCACAAGGGAATCGTCCGGGATGATCTTGCCTTCCGGCACCAGCGCACCGGCCCCGATGATGCAGTTTTTGCCCACAACACAGTGGTTGAGCAGGGTGGCGTGCATCCCGATCAGGGAACCGTCTCCCACGGTGCACCCGTGGACAAGGGCACAGTGGCCCACGGTCACGTTTTTGCCCAGCGTGACCGCCCCGCCCGGGTCACAGTGGAGCACCGCATTATCCTGCACATTGGTGTTCTCGCCCAGGGTCAGGGTGCCGTCGTCCCCGCGCAGAACCGCACCGTACCAGACCGAAGAGCCCGGCCCCAGCGCCACATCGCCCAGCACCGTGGCGTTGGGTGCCACGAACACCGCCCCCTCGTCCCGGGGAACTTTTCCACCAAAAGGCAACAACATTGTGAAAAACCACCTTTCTCTTTTTCGTCATTTATGGTATTCTTTTATATAGTGTTTTAGTTTTTGATTCAGGGAAGCCGGGAGCTTCCGTTGGAGGATACGCTTATGCAGAACTCTACTCTCTTCCGCCGGGCGGCGGCCCTGCTGCTGACCGCAGCGCTGGCCCTGACCCTTGTCCTGCCCGGTCTGGCCGCATACGAAATGCCCATCCAGACCGTGAACGAGGGCGAGTCGGTCTATCTGTTCAACGCGGACATCGACAAGCCCATTCTGGAGCAGAACGCGGACCAGCAGCGCTACATTGCCAGCCTGACCAAGATGATGACAGCCCTGCTGTTTCTGGAAAGCGGCAAGGACATGAACGCGGAGATCACCATCCCCGCCAGTCTGACCCAGGAGTTCAAGGACATCCAGAACGCCAACGGCAGCACCATCAACCTGCGCATCGGTGAAACGGTGCGCCGCATCGACCTGCTGTACGGCCTGCTGGTGGCCAGCGCCAACGACGCAGCCAGCGTGATCGCCAGTGATGTTTCGGACGGCGACCTGACCGCCTTTGTGGCCCGGATGAACCAGCGTGCCAAAGAGCTGGGCTGCACCAGCACCAGCTTTACCTGTGTGCACGGCCTGTATGATTACGGCAACGTCTCCTCGGCCCACGATCTGGCCCTGATCGCCAAGGCCTGCGCCGAGAACGAGACCTATATGCAGGTGGCAAACACCCTGAGTTATACCCTGCCTGCCACCAATCTGCACCAGAACGAGCGCACCATCACCTCCACCAACCTGATGCTCAACCCGGAGTACCCCTACTACCGGGATTACATCCGGGGCATGAAGACCGGTTTTACCACCCTGGCGGGCCGGTGCTATGTGACCTTTGCTCAGAAGGACGGCCACACCTACGGGCTGGTGGTGCTGGGCTCCGACCTTGACAACATTTACAGGGAGGCCTCCGAGATCCTGGACTGGGCCTTTGCAAGCTTTTCTGACCGGGAGCTGGTGGACACTGAGACCCCGCTGACCACCGCCCCCCTGAAGAAGTGCCGCTCTTATGAGGAAGTGGAGCTTTACGCTGCCGCACCGGTCAGCGGCTACGGCCATGCGGACGACAAGGTGACCTTCACCTACGACCTTCAGGAGAACATCTCCGCCACCGTCAAGGACGGAGCTGTCCTTGGCACGGCCACCGTTTATCTGGACGGCTATGAGGTGGGCACGGTAGACCTTGTGACCCATCAGGAATATGTCTCCGACTTTCGCACCGACCTTCAGTCCACGCTTCTCCTGATGGCGGCTCTCATCGTTCTTCTGGCTGTTCTCAGCTTCTTCACCCTTGTTGCCGGGGGCGGCTCGCTGAATCTGGGTCGGCGCAGAAAAGCACGGAGAAGATAATCTCACCCTCTCAGTCTCGCTAACGCTCGACAGCTCCCCCGAAGGGGGAGCCAAGGGCTATTCCAGATATAGCAGCATTTACCCTCTTTGATGTTTTGCCTCTCCCTTCGGGAGAGGTGGCATTGCGCAAGCAATGACGGAGAGGGTTGTTTCTTTTTATAGTGCTCTGAACTTTGCAGCCAGCACACTCAAGGTGATCTTGGGGTTCACCTGCGCACCCAGCCGCTGGATCGCCGCATCGGCGGCTGCAAGGGCCTTGCGGGCGGCATCGCCCTGCACCGGGGCACGGGGGCTGCCGCGCAGCCCTGCGGCCGCTACGGCCCGGAAATCAGCCAGCAGAGCGGCGGCACCCACCTTATCCTTTTCGTAAGCTGACAGCAGAACAGCGGCGGCATAGCTGTCCTGCGCGGCCGCTGCTTTGGCAAGGGCAAGCGCCTTGTCCACCTGCGCCCGGCGGGCCTCATCCCGGGCCGCATCCAGCACTGTGCCGATGTGGCCATCGAACAGCTCACTGTACAGGGCGGCATCCTTGCTGTCCACCCCCTGTGCGGTGCAGTAGCGGGCACAATCGGTGGGGGAAACAGGAGCCACCGCAAAGCTGATGCAGCGGCTCCGGATGGTGGGCAGAACGCCCGCCAGCGAATCCGCCGTCAGCAGAAAAAGCACGCCCTCGGGCGGCTCCTCCATGACCTTCAGCAGGGCGTTGGCCGATTCCTCGTTCATCCGCTCCACATGGTAGAGCAGCACAGCGCGTCCCTCTGCCGAAAGGCTGGTGTTGAAGATCTCGCTGCGCATGGCCGTGACCTGACCGACCAGATACCGCCCGCCGCTGCCCATACCGGTCACGGAGATGGCTTCCCGGACGATGCCTGTCTCGATCTGGCCGCTGTCGCGCTTACCGGCCTTTGCCACGGCACGGCAGCACTCGCCCCGGAGCAGGGCTTCGGCGGGCGCGCCGCCGTTGGGGTAAAGGTAATCCGCCGCCACGCAGCGGGCCGCAAACCCGGTTCCCAGCCCCTCTTCGCCCACCAGCAGAACACTGTGGGTCATGCGGCGGCCCCCCAGCATCAGCCGGACGCTGGTCTTTAATTCCGAATTGCCTTCCAGACGATCAATTAGCATAACTTTCCCGTTTCTTCTTTTCCTATGCGTCTACGCAAACCCCTGCCTTACTGCCAAGGGCTCCCCTACTAGGGGAGCTGGCGAGCGTCAGCGAGACTGAGAGGTTTAACGCCGATTTTTCCTCTTCCACTGCTCCCGGCGCACCCAGGCACGGATGTTATGCCAGGCCTGCGGCCCGAAGAACAGAAGGAAGCCCAGCATACAGAGCAGATAGTTCAGCTTGCCCAGCATCCCCATGCTCAGGAAGCTGAACACCCACAGGGCGGCGGCAAAGATGCCGAAATACTTCACCTTGAGGGGGATGACGAAGAAGAGCAGCACCTGCAGCTCCGGGTAAAGCATGGCAAAGGCCAGCAGGAGGGAGAGGGACAGGCAGTAGGTATCGGCAGAACCTGTCAGCAGGCAGGCCAGCCACGCGCCTGCCATCCCCAGCAGGACGTAGAGGTTGAAGCGGAAATCGCCCCACTCCCGTTCCAGCGCGCTGCCGACAAACCAGGTAAAATAGATGCCCAGCACCACGCTGAGCGGCCCACCGCCCGAAAAAGGCACCAGAACAAAGGTGAACAGCCGCCAGATCTGCCCGGCGAACAGGGCACTGCGGCTCAGGGAGAGATAAAAGGAAATATACTGGTTGACGAACAGTTCAATGGCGTAGACCAGGATCTGGCCGCCGATGAGGATGTTGATGAGGTTGGGAATGCAGAACCGGCCGTATTTCCGTTCCAGCTTGGTGATCCAGTTCATAGGCAGAAGCCTCCGTTATTCGTAAAATTTGCGCCCCGTTGGCTGGGAACGCTCTCTTTTTTCATTGTACCATGATTGACAGGGCCATTCAAGGCGAAGGGTGTGAACAAAGGGATCTGGCTGTCTGTTCATCCGAGTGCTAAAACAGCAGGTTGTATCCACTTTTGGTGTATTCAGATGGACTTATCCACTCTTTCCACTGGGTTTTCCACCGGAATTGTGAAAAAAGCCCCGGTTTTCCCACGATGTTTTCCACTTTTTCCACTGAGTTTTCCACATTTTCCTGTGAAGCGTTTTATACATGGTGTATTGTACCGCGCGGATCTTTGCGAAAATCAGGGGAATTATGGGCCTTTGCACCTTTTTTCCGAAAGAAAGTCAAACCCAAAAATTTACTTTTTACAGCAGGCAGAAAATCCGCTCGTTGAATTTCTCCCCGTTGGAATGAAGGAACCGCTAATTTTCCACACCCGCTTTCTACAAAAATCGATCTGTGGAAAACAGCGGGAAAACTTTAGTTTTCAACAAAAAGAAACAACCCTCTCCGTCATCGCTGCGCGCTGCCACCTCTCCCAAAGGGCGAGGCTATGCTGCCTTTATCTCAGGCCAGCAATAGGCTCCCCCTTCGGGGGAGCTGGCAAAGCCGTCAGGCTTTGACTGAGAGGGTTGCTCCTATAAAATCAAACGTTACATCATATTCCGGAACACGACCTGCGCGATCTGGAAGTACAGGATCAAGCTGCAGGCATCCACGATGGTGGTGATGAAGGGGGTCGCCATGATGGCCGGGTCCGCACCCAGCTTCTTGGCGGCAAGGGGCAGCATACCGCCCACCAGCTTTGCCAGGATGACGCTGAAGAACAGCGACACGCTGACGACGATGGCGTAGCCCATCACATTGTCATACTGACCGGCAAAGATGAAGGTGTACATCAGGTAGATGCGCAGACCGTTCACCAGGCCCAGCACCGCACCCACGATTGCGGAAACACGGAGTTCCTTGGCCAGTACCTTGAGGAAATCGGCGGGTTCCACCTCGCCCAGCGCCAGACCGCGCACCATCAGGGTGCTGATCTGGTTGCCGCAGTTGCCGGCGGTAT
>OKUR01000589.1_pt1 | contig 15935 bp, 7 predicted proteins | sample 1606671 | NCBI WGS metagenome assembly OKUR01 (sample SAMEA3882519, study PRJEB24775) | human gut metagenome | biome: human-associated habitat; feature: intestine environment; material: feces | place: Netherlands | collected 2009/2010 | reverse complement strand
CGGCAGCATCTGGTTGACGATCCTCTGGTCCAGTCCCAGCTTGCGACCATCCGAGGTGATTTTGAGCATATTATCTACCGACGGGTCCACACTGCCTCTGTGTACTTCGGAAGCGCGCTCGGAGAGTGCTTTCACCATCTCTTTCTGGTGTTCGGTAGGCTGGGCCACAATGTTGTGATATTCTACCTCCGGGGTGGGCAGGTTCAGCTGGTCGGCGGTTTTGATGTCCGCCACCTCTTTGAACAGGTTCATCAGCTCCGGCAGATTGAAAAACTTGGAGAATCGGGTGCGCGCCCGATAGCCGGTTCCCTCCGGAGCCAGTTCTAGCGCCGTGACGGTTTCTCCGAAACGGCTGGCCCAGCAATCGAAATGGGTCATGTTCAGTTCTTGCAGGCGGTCATACTGGAGATACCGCTGCATGGTGTAAAGCTCAGTCATGGAGTTGCTGACCGGAGTGCCGGTGGCAAAGATAACCCCTCGGTTGCCGGTGATCTCGTCCATATAGCGACACTTCGCAAACATATCGCTGGACTTTTGGGCATCGCTGGTGGAGAGACCTGCCACATTCCGCATTTTGGTGTATAAAAACAAGTTTTTGTAGTTGTGTGCCTCGTCCACGAACAGCCGATCCACGCCCAGCTGCTCGAATGTCACCACATCGTCCTTGCGGCTCTCGGCCTGCAATTTCTCCAGCCGGGCTTCCAGGGACTTCTTGGTGCGTTCCAACTGCTTGACCGTGAAACGCTCACCGCCGCTGTACTTCACCTCGGCAATGCCCTCGGTGATCTCGTCGATCTGCTCCTGAAGGAGCCGTTCCTGACGCTCTCGGCTGATGGGGATTTTCTCGAACTGGGAATGGCCCATGATGATAGCGTCATAGTCACCGGTGGCAATCCGGGCGCAGAACTTCTTGCGGTTGTGGGTCTCAAAGTCCTTTTTGGTCGTGACCAGGATTTTGGCGGAGGGATAGAGCCGCAGAAACTCCGACGCCCATTGTTCGGTCAGATGGTTCGGCACCACAAAGAGGGACTTCTGACACAAGCCCAGGCGCTTACTCTCCATGGCGGCAACCACCATTTCAAAGGTTTTGCCAGCGCCTACCTCGTGCGCCAGCAGCGTATTGCCGCCGTACAGCACATGAGCGATAGCGTTTTTCTGGTGTTCCCGCAAGGTGATGGCCGGGTTCATGCCGCCGAAAGTAATGTGTCCGCCATCGTATTCACGGGGACGGGTGGAGTTCATTTCCTCGTTGTACTGGCGGACCAGAGCTTGGCGGCGGTACGGGTCTTTCCAAATCCAGTCTTTGAAAGCGTCCCGGATGGCCTGCTGCTTTTGTGCTGCCAGCGTGGTTTCTTTGGCGTTCAGCACCCGGCGCTCTTTGCCGTCTGCGTCCTCCACGGTGTCGTAGATACGAACATCCCGCAGGTTTAAGGAATCCTCCAAAATTTTGTAGGCATTGGCACGGCTGGTTCCGTAGGTAGTATAGGCTGCCACATTGTTCTGGCTTACAGAGCTTTTGCCGGTGATTTGCCACTCAGCGGTGAAAGAAGAATAGTTGACTTCGATATTGCGCTGGAGATAAAACGGCGTGTCGAAGGTCTCATACATAAACTGCTGGATGTACTCTTTGTCAATCCAGGTTGCGCCCAGACGCACCTCAATCTCCGACGCATCCAGATCTTTGGGCTGGGCAGCGGTAAGGGCCTCCACATTGACTGCAAAGGAAAGGTCCTGCTGTGCGGCCCGCTGTGCCTGACGTAGTTTGCGCCGCACATTGCCGGACAGGTATTCGTCGGCGGTCACATAATGGGGTGTGCCGCCTTTCTCCACCTGTCCCGGTACACGGAAGATCACGCCTTGCAGCTCGGCGGCCAGTTCGTCGCTGGTCTTGCCAGTCAGCTCCGACATATACGCCATATCCACACAGGCTCGCTCCGCGATGGAGACAGCAAGGGCTTCACTGGCGGTATCAACGGTTTCCACCGCCTTGTGGGGCTTGATGGTACGCTTGGTGAACATATCCGCCTTGCGCTCCAGCTTGCCGTCCTCGTCAATGACTTCCAGCGCGCAGAGCAGATAGTAGCTGGAATCATCAGCAAAGGCCAGCCGGTTCGCCCGGTCATTGATAAGACCGTATTTTGCGGAAAAGCTGTCATAGAGCCGGTTCAGTTCAGCCTGTTTGTCCCGGATGGCGCTGTCCGGTGTGGCAGCGTCCATTTGCAGGTCAATGAGCTGCTGGACACATTCCCGCAGGCCCACCAGCCCTTTCACACGGGTCTCGGCGGTGGCGTTCAGGTCTGGGCGTACCATGCGGCTATTTTCACGGAAATATACAGCGCCGTCCACGACGGTATAGGAGTAGTTTTTCACATTGGGATCGGCGGGGATGGAGGTGTCGATGGCTTCGCCCTCGCCCAGCTCCGGCAGATCGGCTTCCTGATAAGTGCCGCGAATATACTTCACCGCATCGTGCAGCTGGTCGGAAAGTTCCAGGCCCTCAATGGGGTTTACAGTGTAGTCCATGCCGTGAGCGGTGCTTTCCGGCTCCTGTCGGCCCAGCACCATCTCCGGGTGGTCGATAAAATAGCGGTTGATGGCAAAGCCGTCCTCGGTTTGGCCGGTCTGTGTCCATTCCGGCGAAATATCCAGAGACCGATCTCTCTTTTGCAGGAAAATGATGTCCGAAACGACCTCCGTACCGGCGTTCTTTTTGAAAGCGTCATTGGGCAGACGGATGGCCCCCAACAGCTCGGCGCGCTGAGCAAGATACCGGCGCACGGCGGAATCCTTGGCATCCATCGTATAGCGGCTGGTAACAAAGGCCACCACGCCGCCGGGACGCACCTGGTCCAACGCCTTGGCGAAAAAGTAGTTGTGGATGTTGAAGCCCAGCTTGTTGTAGGCTTTGTCGTTGACCTGATACTGACCGAATGGAACATTGCCGACAGCAAGGTCATAGAAGTCCCGCCTGTCAGTGGTCTCAAAACCCGCTACGGTGATGTTGGCCTTGGGGTAGAGCTGCTGGGCGATCCGCCCGGAAACCGTGTCCAGCTCCACGCCGTACAGACGGCTGTTTCGCATTTCCTCCGGCAGCATCCCGAAGAAGTTGCCCACGCCACAAGACGGCTCCAGGATGTTCCCGGTCTCAAATCCCATGCGGCCCACGGCCTCATAGATGGCCCGGATCACTGTGGGGCTGGTGTAGTGGGCGTTGAGGGTGGAACCTCTGGCGGCGGCGTATTCCTCCGGGGTCAGCAGTTCCTTCAGCTGGGTATATTCCGCAGCCCATGCAGGCTTCTCCGGGTCAAAGGCATCGGCCAGACCGCCCCAGCCCACATACCGGGAAAGAATTTCCTGTTGTTCCGGCGTCGCCTGTCCGGTGGTTTCTTCCAGATATTTCAGCAGTTTGATTGCGGTGATATTGGCTTGGAACTTTGCTTTCGGGCCACCTTCGCCCAGTTGCTCGTCTGTGATACGGAAATTCTTGGTGGTGCGGCGCAGATTGGCCTTGTATTCCTCATAAGAGGCTTCCTCGGCGGCTCTGGCATTGGGAAAAGTCTGCCACTCACCGTTGACTTGGATAGAAATGGGATGTTCGTCCAGCACTTCATCCAGAGTTTTTTCTGGCTCTGTGGCAGGCGTGGGCGGCTCTGATTCCTGCTCCAAATGCTGACGGATCACTGAAATCGGCTCCACCCGGAAGATGGGGAATCCCACCGCATTGGCAAAGGTCACATCTTGAAGTTCCACCCGGCCAATATCCGGCTCCAGCTTGCTGACCCGGAAAGTGCGCCCATCCAATGCAAAGGTGGTCTCGCCGGGAATGAGGTTGCGACGGGCATATTCGGCATCAGAAAGTGACAACTCCGGCACAGTATGGGTAAAGCCATCCTGTTCCAGTGCATATAGGGTACGCAGTACGGCAGTGGCTTCTTCCCAGCTCATTCCCAAAGTTGTCTGGAACCTGTCATGGATATTGACTTCCAACCCACCGGTAGAACCGAAATAGTCCGCTGTTTCTCCGGTCTGAAGTTCCATACTTTCTGCTGTTCCGGTAAATGTCCCAGCCAGATAGCTGGCAATTTGGGCGTTGTCCTCACCGTCCCGGAAGCGTTGAGAGAGAGTTCCTTTTTCCTGATCGTCCAGCAGCCCGCCGTTTCCGGTCAACACCTCGCGCAAATCTGCATGAATATGTTTGTATGGAGTGGCTTCAAATTGTTTTGCTTCGGTTTCCGCAGCGGCAATCTGCTCCACATCCGCCATCACACGCTGGATGAACGGGTCATTGTCCAGCTTTTCTTCGTCCACCAGCTCGCCATTCACAATGCCGCGCTCGGCCAGCGCCTCCCGGATGGCGATGGGGTCGATGTTGTCAAAGCGGTCCTGTTCCGCTTCGGTGTAGAACCGACCCTCCTTGATGAGCTGGGCAATCCGGCGCTGTACCTTGGGCCAGGGCAGCTCAATTTCCTCTGGACTTCCGGCGCGGATCACAAACAGGCTCTTGCTGTCACTGCCGCTGTATTCCTGAGCCAGCCATGCGGCGGTATCTTTTTCCCGCCCATGCTGCTCCATGTAGCGGACAACAGCGTGTTTGCTCTGAATGTCACCGTTCCATGCACAGATGGCATCATCAATGTCATCCTGAGAGAGAGGACGCAGCAGCTCATGGAGCTTGGGATAGGTTTCGTCTGCCACTTCCCGGTGCAGCCGCTGGCGAAACTCCGGCACATCAGAAAACAGACGGATCAGATCTATATCTTGGGAATCAAGAATAGCGCGGCGCACAGCAGCATTACACTCGATCATGGCGTTTTCATAATCACTATGACCGCAGGCGTTGCGGTATCTGGTATCCTGGGTAACAGCTTCCATCACGATGGGCTTGTATTTCTCATGCAGTTCCCGAATCGTAGGGGCTGCCTGTTCCGGCTCCGTATCCCGGAACACTCTGATTACATCTGCGCCAAACTCTGCTTCCTGAGCATTGATGTGCTGTTCCGCCTCATGGTCGATGGAGGGCATAGAATATTCCTGGCGCTCCTTGCCGCCCTCCGGGACAGCGGAAATGGTCACATCATGCTGATCCCGCAGCTGTTCCACAACCTGTTCCAGCCGGTTTGCCGGAAAGCCGCACATTTCCACACGGCCACCGCCGGGAATAGTGCGGGTTGTGAGATGGAAGTTCAGCTCCGCAGCGGCGGTTTTGGCATCCTCGCCGTACAGCTCAAAGAAATCGCCCATCTGATACAGGACCATATCATCCGGGTGACGCTCCTTGACCCCGCTGTATTCCCATATCTCCGGGGTCGGCTGCTGGGCTTGCAGGGCATCTTCTTCCGCCAGGGCCTTTTCTGCCTGGATTTTGTCGTACTCCGCCTGTTCCTGTTCGGTGAGATAGCGGCCCTTTTGAATCAGATCGGTAATCCGCTTGGCGACTTTCTCCCATGTGAAATGCACATCCGGGCAGCCATCCTTTTTGTAGTGCAGACCTTTTCCATCGTGATCTTCCCAGCTGCCCCCAGCGCTGGACAGGGCGTGAGAGTGGCCGCCAGTGCCGTACTCATTCTTGAGAAAATCCACCTTTTCTTTGTCCGTATGGGGGTTCTGGAAAAAGGTGAAAATCCGGCCTTTACCACTTTCAAATCCGCTGCCTCTGGTCATGGCTGCGTCGATCTCGTCCTCTGTGATGAACTGCTTGACCGCAGGTACTTCCGTCAGCTGAGAGGTAAAGGTGGTGCGGGGCAGGGACAGGTCTTTCAGGTTTTCCCAAATCTCTCTCGGTTTGTGGTAGTGGAAACTCAGCAGCTCCCGGCCCTGCTGGTATGCCGTCCAGAAGGCAGCGTATTCTTCCGCAAGGGCCTGACGAAACTCCGGGCGGTTCAGCTGCTCGGCAAGCCATGCGGTTTCTTCCGGGAACCCGGTCCTCTGAATACCGGACAGACAGGACAGATACCCGGAATCTCTGGCTTTATCGCTGAAATCGTGATACAGATGCCAAAGTTTTTCCGCAAGGAGAGAGCGTTCATAGCCAGCTGCTTCGGTCAGCTCCACATTCGCGGCAAACTGGCCCTCCTGCAAAAGCTGGCCGATACGCTCAGCGGCGCTCTCCCAGGAAATGACCTGGGCGGACTTGTCATAACGGGCAGACTTCCCACGGGAAAGATGGATGCCGTCCTCGGCATACCATGCGGTGACACTGCCGATCCCGTTGCCGCCGTGATAGAGCGTTTTCAGTATCTCGGCAATCTCAGCGGTGGTTTTCTGCTTTTCAAAGGCCGCAACCACACGCTCCCTTTGGCGGTCCGTGTTACCGCCCAGCCGCAGCACATGGTCAATATCCGCCTGGGTAAAAGAAAAAGCAGAGGATGTTTTCACATTCTCTGCTTCGTCTATGATTCGGATTTGTTCGTTTTCGGAGAGGAAGAAACTCAGCTGTGAATAAGCTCCGCCATCAGGATTTCCTCGGCCTGTGCCTTGCAGGTGTTCATCAGGCCCACCCAGCGCATCGGATCGCTGGCTTTCAGCTGCTCCGTCGCGCCCGCGTCTTTCGCCAGCTGGGGCATCAGCTGCTCCAGACGGCTCTGTGCGGTCTCGTCGATTTCCAGCAGGTGCGGGTACAGCTTCTCGCTCATCAGCAGCTGGTTGTAGAGGATGGGATGGTGTTCCTTGAGGTATGCTTTCCGCATCCTGCCGTACTTGCCCAGGGGCTTCGTTGGCTGTTCGCTCAGCTTCAAGTCGGGAATCAGATAATCTCCGTTCTGGATGTAGTTCATGGGATTTTTCATGTTGGGGTCTCCTTTCTTTGATGGTCTCGCGCTCGGCATTTCGGATGGTAACGCCGATCTGCCGCAGCACCTGTTGATTGATCTGGCTAACCGCCGTTCCCAGCGCACCGATGGTGGCCGGGGTGTTGAAGTCGAAAATCGCCATAAAGTCCTCATGGGTAAAATAGCGTTCCGGCTCCAATCCGCAGCGGGACATCAGGGCGTAGGAAATGCTGACGGTAGCGGCTGCCTTAAACTGTACTTCGATGTTAAATTCATCATATTCCTCTAAAGAGGAATCGTCAACGATATAGAGAAAGTCCTGACGATGCTCGTTCCAGTATTCGCCTGCCAGCTTGTGAGCCACCGCCTCCAGCTGCTGGGCAAGGTTATCGCCGCCAACCTCGTAAGTGTGCTCCAGCATGGCCGACACAGGCTCCTGATACGCTTCCTCCATCTTCCACAGCCAGGGAGTGCGGGAATGTTCGCGGGTCCCGGTGTCCGTGATGTCGAACACATAGCGCAAACGGGGTTTATCACCGGAATCGTCCACCAGGGCGATACCCTTGGAGCCACGGCGCACATAGCGGCCCATTTTATCATTCCATAAATCATACTCCGCACAGGCGGTAGCGTCGGGGCGCTGGGCATAGATCAGCAGTTGCTCATGGAACGGATACTTGTAAAGACGGGCAGCGGAGGTTAGAAATCCCGCCCATTCCTGCCAGCTGCCGGTGAGCTGGGTCGCCACATGGTCGGCCATCTGACGGTAAAATTCTGTTTTGGATGGCATGGTTGTTGTCCTCCCTTCGTGTTAAATGGAAATGGGGCGGCATTTTGCGCCGCCCCGTTGGGTGTTTATGAAATGCTTATTCATCAAAATCCGGGTACAGTTCCAGCTGGGCAAACTCGGCATCGCTCATAGCTTGGAGCTTCATCAGGGCGCTGTCCGTCAATTCTCGCAGTTCCGTTTCCTCCGGCGAAAGTTCGCCGCGCATCTCGGTCAGAGCCTCCATCAGCCCGGTGCGGCTGCCGGTGTTGTAAATGCACATCAGGTTCATTTCTTCAAAAGTAAAGTTTCCCATATCAAAGCTCCCTTTCCGCGCTCTTTTTAGGCGCTGTCTTTTTGTGTTCCGTCCGGGGCTGGCTTTTCAGCTGCTCCATGACGGACTTTTTCTTGTCCCGTTCCTCCCGGTGGACAGCTTCCGCTAAATCCATGAGGGAAATAGGCTGGCCGCTGCGGGCCTGCTGTTCCAGCTGCGCCACGGTCGGCTCTTTTGGGCCGTTGTTGATGATGCCGTCGATCATACCGTAGTCATCCTCCAGCATCATTTCCGCATTTTTCAGCGGATTGTCCGGCAGGAATCCGGGAATCTCGGTGAAACCAACGCTGTCGCAGTAATGACAGGATACCTTACCGTCCTGCTTGATGGCAACAATGTCGCTGACGCTCAGGGACGGGCTGTGAAAATCCACCGGCTTTTGCAGGTTGAACTGTTTATACAGCGTTTCCAACTGCTCCATAGTGCTGCCGGAACCGTTCAGCGGGGCAGTGTAGATTAAGTCATAATTATTTCGGTCCACGGCCAGATTGTGCGATTGCAGCCAGTCCAGATTCATAAACCGCACATTCTGCGGATCATCCCGGCTCACCTGATAAATGGCAAAGCAGCTGCCCTCATGGGCAAGAAACGCCTGCTCCCGTTCCAGCTGCCGGTCCTGCCGTTCCAACACCTTTTCATGGAACACCGGACTTTGCTCCCATTCCTCGTGTTCCACGCCGAAAAGTCCGCCATGCTCCATGATTTCCTCGGTGTCAAACACCATGCTTTCCGTGTTATCTTCATGGAGGATATAGACGGTCAACCCGGCAGCGTCCAGTTCCAGCGCCCGTTCTCTGGTGACAGGCAGCATCCCATCGTAAAAGTAGCCGTATCCCTGCATATCCGAAACAGATACTTCGCTGTCGGGCATGGGGTACTCATCCAAAGACTGTTCCTGAGCATCCGGCAGCTGGGTGTCGGCAGTTTCTGCGGTCTGCTGGCTGACCTGTTCCTGCATCTGCTGACAGGCTGCATCCTGCAAGGTCTCAATCATAGACAGCGGGGCATCCTGAATCGACGGATTTTCCAGTTCCAGCCCCTCGCAAATCTGACGGACAGCGGAGGAACGGGACAGATCCGGGGCATCCAGCTGGCCGCCGTCCAGTTCTTTCATGGTTTCCTTGTCATAGAGGGTATAGTCCCAGCCGGTATCGCATGGCTGGATGTGCAGATAGGTGGCGTCGTTCAGGAGAAACAGAGCCTCGGCGGGTTCTGACAGTTCCTGCGGGGAATGTTCCGCATTGATGGAAACCTCCTGATACTCTGTGCGATAGAAAGACGCAAGCTGTGCGGAAAGATGTTCCGGGTCCACAAAATTGCTGTTATCGGCATCCGGGGCAGCGTCATTGTCCAGAGCCATCTCCATTTCTTCGTCCCGTTCCCATTTTGCCTGTTTCTGTTCCTCCAAAAAGAGAACCATATCCGCGATGTCATGGTGCAGGATTTTATCCATGTATTGGGTAATTTGCGCCTGAATCTCTGTTTCTGAAAGGGTTTCGAGACGAATTGCCTGTGCATACAAGACATATTCGCGCGCAAAGGACTCTGCCTGTTCTCTTGCTGGCGGCAGAACCACCGGAACAGTTTCTTTTTTGGGGGCAGTCAGGTCAATGCCGCGATCCTTACAGATTTCCTTGTAGTGGCGCTCGATGTCGTTAATCAGCTCACAGGAAGTCTTGTTGATGGTCTCCAGGCTGGCCCGCAGCTCCTTCAGCTCCTTGCCCTTGGACCAGGAAGCGATGTAGCCGAAGCTGTTTTCCCCGGTCTGGATACCAAAATACTGACAGACCGCATAGGAGATGCTCTCGGCCTCTACTTCCTCGGTGTTGCGGTTCTTGACGGCCTGTTTCACCGCCGTCAGATCTTCCTCCACTTCCAACCGCCACTCAAACCGATTCTCGTCCACAAAGCGCCAGCCTTCCTCGGCGGCGGCCTGTTCCGCCTCTGCTTCGGTGGCGAAGTCCAGACGGAAGTCATGCTTGCTGCCGCCCTCGCTCACCATTACGATCTTCCAGGTCGGCTCCGCCTCGTACTTTTTGGGGTCGTGGAGCTTGCTGTGCGCGGTCTCATGGACGGCAGCGGAAACGGACTGCACCTCGCTCATGCCTTCCCGGATGGCGATGCGCTGCTGGTCGGGGGAAAAATAGCCGTCCGTGTTGGCGGCCATCGGCTCAAACTCAATAGGAACCGGGGCAGAGCGCCGCAGGGCTTCCAGAAATGCTTCATAATGCGGCACAGTCCCCGACAAGCTGGATGCCAACTCCGGCAGGGGCTTGCCATCGGTCTGGCTTACATCAAACACCTTGACCGGGCGAAACATGGGGATTTCGATTTCCTTTTCCTCCATGACCGCCTTGCCGTCTGCATCCAGAATGGGGGCATGGGTGTCCGGGTCCCGCTTCATTTCCTCGATTTTCTTTTTGTAGGGCGTGGGGGCGATGATGGTGATGCCATGCTCACCCTTTTTCACATGGCGCTCAAACTGGTTTTTCCACTTGTTGAACCCGGCCACCAGCGTAGCTTCCGGCTTCTGCATATAGATGAGCATGGTGTTGTTGACCGAATAACGGTGGAACTTGGACATGACGGACAGATAGCGCATATACTTTTCGCTCTCGAACAGCTCCTTGATGCCCTGCTCGATACCCGCCGTGATTTCCTGCAACCGTTCCCGGTTGGTGGGCTTATCAGCCATGATGTTCACTCTCCTTTCCAAATTGGCGATTGTTGATTGATGTTCAGCGATCCATAGCTTTTGTTCCTCCGGGCTGTCCTCCAGAAAAGAATCCAGCAGATAGCCGATATAATCTTTTTGCTGCACCGCCTCTAAAAAACGGGGGTGCATGGGTTCCTCCGGTGTTTTGGGTGTGTAGCCCGTTTCCCACTTGCGGAGCAAATGGAAGTAGTCCGCCAAAACCCGAAAGGCATGGTCCCGGCTCTCCTTAAACTTCTGCGCCTCGGTTTTCTGCCGGACATAGTTCCTCCGGGGAGGAGCCTGACTGTCATAAATAAGGCCAAAATCCTGCGCCAGCTTCTCGGCGGCTTCCTTGGGGGACTGGTTGTAGAGCCGGGCGGTCAGGTCGATCACATCGCCGGTGGCTCCGCAGCCGAAACAGTAGAAATATTCTTCGTTCAGCTTCATGCTGGGATTTTTGTCATCGTGGAACGGGCAACAGGCCATGCCGCTCCGGTTGACCTCGACCCCATACATCTGCGCCGCTTCTTTGAGCGGAACAGACTGCTTAACGACTTCAAATACATTCTCGGCCATATTCAATCTGTCCTCGGCTTTGGAACAGGCGGCTTATACCCGGCGGCCTTGGCCCGTTCGCTGGCGGCCTTGCGGCGCTCGGCACTGTACGGCTCCCGGACGGACACACAGCGTTTGGGAACCGTAAAATTGTGCTTATCCTTTTTGCAAACCTGTTCCGGGTGCTTTTGGGAAAGGCGGGTCAGCTTCTCCATCAGTTTCCGGTCATGGGTATAAACTTCGGCGGTGTCATCGGCTTGGTTGTAGAGGAGAATGGTTTCCTGTTCGTAGAGGGAAAGTTTCATCGTTTGCCGCCTTTCTGCCGGTCAAATTCCAGCTTGAAACCCACGTACCGCCCATCGTCCTCCAGAACCACCGTGGCATCATAGGTCTTGCCGGTCTTTTCGGAATAGCAGCCGGTGAGCCTTGCGCGGCCATCCTTGAGCAGCGCCGTCACCACAGCCTTGGTAGGCTGTTTTTTCTTGGCTGCCCACCATTTGTTGTTTTTCCAGATGGCAAATTTGCAGGATTCTGTCTGGCAGAAGAACCCTTTTTGCAGTTCCGCCACATCACCGCCGCAGCGGGGGCATCTGCCCACCACTTCGCGGGGCGGCGTGAACAGGTACTCAGTCCCCTTGATGACCTGATAGGTTCCCACCAGTTCTTTCAGCATGGCGGCGATCCCGCCCATGAAGTCCTCCGGGGCCAGTTCGCCGCGTTCGATCTCGCTTAAACGGTGTTCCCATTCAGCGGTCAGCAGGGGCGATTGCAGCTGTTCCGGCAGAACGGTAATCAGGGACACCGCATCATGGGAAGGCATGAGCTGCACGGTTTTCTTGCTCTTTTTGCGCTCCAAAAAGCCGGTGGACACCAGCTTTTCCAGAATCCCGGCGCGGGTGGCCGGGGTTCCTAAACCCTGACGCTCCGCATCCTCCGGCATATCGTCTTTCCCGGCGGTTTCCATCGCGGAAAGCAGCGTATCCTCGGTGAAGTGCTTGGGCGGGCTGGTTTTGCCCTCCTTAATGACAGCACCAGAAAGGGGCAGCGTCTGACCTTCAGACAGCTCCGGCAGCGCCTTGTCCTCGGTTTCTTTGTCCTGCTCCACATTCTTCAGCCCGGCGCGATAGGCAGCGTCCAGCGCCCGCCAGCCGTAATTTTTCACTGTGCGGCCCTTGGCGGTAAACTCCGTTCCGGCGCACTCGACAACAACAGCGGTTTCCGCAAAGGTATAGGGCTGGGCCACGGCGCACAGCAGCCGCAGGGCCACCAGCTCCAGCACCGCCTTTTCGCCCACCGGCAGGCCGGACAGGTCTGCGCCCTGGAGGTTGCGGGTAGGGATCACCGCATGGTGGTCGGTTACTTTCTTGTCGTTGATGCCCGCACCGGCATCGCAGGAAATGGCAATTCCTTTCCGAAACGGCATGGCCTTGGCAACCAGATTGACCAGCACAGGCAGGCTTTCAGCCATATCGCTCGTCAGATAGCGGCTGTCTGTTCGGGGATAGGTGCAGAGCTTCTTTTCGTACAGATTTTGGAGGTAGTCCAAGGTTTGCTGGGCGGTAAATCCCAGCAGCCGGTTGGCGTCTCTTTGGAGCGTGGTCAGGTCATAGAGGGTGGGCGGCTTCTCGGATTTGTCCTTGCGCTCCACCTTTTTCACTGTGGCAGTCGCACCCTGACAAGCAGTTTTCAGCTGCTCGGCAGCGGCCTTGTCCGCCATGCGCTCCCCGGAAACGGTGAAACCGGGCAGTTCCAGTGTGACTGTGTAGAACGGCACCGGCTTGAAGGTGTCGATCTCGGCCTCCCGCTGAACGATGAGGGCCAGCGTCGGGGACATGACGCGCCCGATGTTGAGGGTTCGGTGATACAGCACGGAAAACAGCCGGGTGGCATTGATACCCACCAGCCAGTCCGCCTTGGCGCGGCAGAGGGCCGCATCTCGCAGACCGTCATAGTCCGTACCGGGGCGCAGGTTCGCAAAGCCCTCCCGGATGGCGGAATCTTCCATCGAGGAAATCCAGAGCCGTTTCATAGGCTTCTGGCAGCCCGCCAGCTCGTAGACGCTGCGGAAGATCAGCTCCCCCTCGCGTCCGGCATCTGTAGGATAGTTCTCGGAGGTGACTTTTCTGACATTGTTACTCGATGGCATCCAATGGGCCGATAAAGCGGTAGAAAATCTGGATTTTCTGGACGTATTCGCCATCGACCTTTTCCGCTTTGGATACCAGAATCTTGTCAATCAGCTGATGCAGAATCTTATAGTTCAGTTCGGTGATGCCAGCGTACTTGCTGACTTCATCAATAAAATCCTGAATCTTGTCCAGCTGATCGTGTTCAGCACGGCCTTCCCGCTCGTACTGCTCAATCTTCTCGGTCAGTTCAGCCTGTTCTTTGTCGTAGCGATCTGCAAGCATTTGAAAACGTTTCTCCGGGAGAAGTCCCTTTGATACGTCCTCATAAAGTTTTGCATACAGGTCTTCGATTTCTGCGATTCGTGCTTTACACTGCTTCAAATCCCGTTTGTGCTGCGCCCGGTCAGAGGACACCCGGAGGTGCATCTGATTTGCAATCTTCTTCACAAGGGCTTCCCGATTGCTCACAGCGGCCTTTGCGTGTGCCTGAATGTCCGCAAAGACAGCTTCATGCAGAACACGGGCTTCCAAATTATGAGAGTCACAGGCTTTCGCACCATATTTCCGATAAGTGCTGCAACAATAAAAGGTCTGATCCAGAACACTGTTACGTTTGCGCCTGTGCTCGACCTTGACTAACATCGTTCTGCCGCAGTCTGCACAGCGGACGATGCCTTTGAAGATATTGTCGTAGTCGGTCTTATCGCACATAAAACTACTGGAACGGCTGTAAAGGATTCGCTGCACGTTCTCCCAACGGTCTTGTGGGATGATTGCTTCATGTGTATTCGGAACGATAGCGCGTTCTTCAAACGGAATATAACGCCGCTTTTTGGATTTCATGGACACGGTGGGCTTGGCTTCGTAGATGATGTGTCCGGCGTAGACTGGGCTGTGCAGAACCTGACTGATATAGGCACTGTCCCAATCATACATCTTTTCATCATCAATAAAGCGGCCAAACATCTCTTTCTTGTAGTAACACGGCTTCAAGACTTTTTCATCGTGGAGCCGCTTGGCGATGCGGTGAAGCCCCAGCCCTTCCTCTGCCATTGAATAGATGTACTCAACAACAGGGGCGGTGTTCGGGTCGATCACAAGGTGATTGTGGTCGGCAGGGTCTTTCTGGTAGCCAAACGGTGCGTTGCTGGAGATATACTTTCCGCTTTTCTTGCGTGTCCGAAGGGCACTCTTGATTTTTCGGGAAGTGTCTTTGGCGTACATTTCATTGATGATGTTTCGGAACGGGGCAATATCCATCTGAGATTGCTCGTTGGAATCATAACCATCGTTGATTGCAATATAGCGGACACCGTGTTCAGGAAAGAAGATTTCCATATACGTTCCGGTTTCGATGTGGTTGCGTCCAAGTCGGGACTGGTCTTTGGTAATGACTGTTGCCACCTTTCCTTCCCGGATATCATCCAGAAGTTCCTGAAAGGCAGGGCGGTCAGAGTTCGTACCGCTGTAACCATCATCAACATAGTACTGGCAATTCCCGAAACCGTTGCGTGTGGCATACTCCATAAGCATCGCCTTTTGAGTGCGGATGCTCAGGCTTTCGCTGTTTGAACCGTCATCTTTTGACAGTCGGCAGTATAAAGCAGTTACTTTTTTGTCCTTTTCCATGTGTACCTCCATAATGGAAAAGAGACCTCATCAATCACATTGTAGCGGATGCTGCGTGACGATGCAAGCCCTTTTCCGCAGTAAAACGTCCAATTAGCCAGCGGCGAGATACGATTCGGCAGTTTTACGAATTTCTTCTTCCACAAGCCGCTGAAAAAGCGTATTCATCGGCACATTGCCGATATAATGGCGTTCCACGATCAGGCGCACGGACTTCGGACTTCTCGGCGCACGTTTGCGTGTGGTGGGCTTCTTCTCAGATTTTTCTTTGTTCAAGGGCAGACCTCCTCATTCATGTGGTGCAAATACGGAAAGGAATGGATGGATTCTATTCGTTTTTCTCTTTTTGTTTTATTACGTTGGTTAGGTGAAAGTTTTCTTCGATACAGTCTTAAAGGCTGCTATACTGCATAGGAAAAATATCTTTTGCAGATGCCATTAAGAATCTGCATCACAGAATCGTGATTTTGGCGGTTCTTGAATCGTGAAAAACGCAGAACTATTCAACATTTGGAATTTTCACAAAGATGTGATTGGGCGAAGAAAACCGCGTTCGTCTGCGCTCAATCAATCCCGCAGCGTCCAATTCCTTAAGCGCACTGGAAACACTGACAGTGCTGCGCCCTAGCTGCTCAGCCAAAGAGCAAATCGTAAAAATGACAAACACGAATCCACGTTCATCTATCCAGAGATTTTTCTGCGAGAGCGTGGCACGGTCGAGTAGCAACACATAAGTCATTTTTGCAGTCTGGCTCAGGTCAAGTTCCAAAAGGAAGCGTGGGTATGGGAGAAACGGCGGCAGCGGAGTTTGCGTGGTAAGATATTCTGAAATGTTGATCACCTCCAGCTGAAGCAGAAATCAGGAACAAAGAGTATGTAACGAGAATTGGTGGGTTCCAATTCTCCAGTCGCAGAAAAGCACGAAACAAGTGCTCAACTGCGTTAATAAGTTAAGGTCTCCCATATTGGTCCTCGACTTCCCTAGGAGTGGGGAATCGTCCGGCGGCGGGCTTGCACCGCACCATTGGCATTTCAGCCACCCCGTCTTCGTTATGACCGG
>OKUR01000583.1_pt1 | contig 16065 bp, 11 predicted proteins | sample 1606671 | NCBI WGS metagenome assembly OKUR01 (sample SAMEA3882519, study PRJEB24775) | human gut metagenome | biome: human-associated habitat; feature: intestine environment; material: feces | place: Netherlands | collected 2009/2010 | reverse complement strand
ACGACGTTCACGAGGCGGAGGAGCTGATGCTGGATGTTTTCGCCTATCTGTTCACCAAAAAGCCCCGCATCCGGGACGGCGGCTTCAAGGCCTATCTCTTTAAGGCGGCGCGGCACATGGCGCTGCGTCATAAGAGCAAACGCAAGCCCCTGTTCAGCCTCGATGCGCTGACCGGCGAGCCGGACGGGCGGCTGCTGGCGGAGGAGGTCATCCGGACGGAGGAGCGAAACCGCATCCTGCATTTCTGCATGGATGAAATGAACCCGGACTATCGGGAAGTCCTCTTTCTCACCTATTTTGAGGATATGAGCTACGCGCAGGCGGCGGAGGTCACAGGAAAAACGGTAAAACAGATCACCAACATGGTGTATCGTGGAAAAGAGAGCCTGCGAAGGCTCTTAGAACGGGAGGGGATCACAAATGCGGAGTCATGAGGAGCGCGTTGCGGAGACCAAGCGGCGCATCGCCAAAATTGAGCGGGAGAAACGGCTGCGGCGCGATAAGATCACGATGATCTCCGCTGTGGCGGCGTGCCTTGCGCTGCTCATCGGTGCATCCCTCGCCATGCCCGGCATTGCCGCAAACATCCAGACCGCCAATTATTCCGGCTTTGAGACGGCGGCCAGCATGTATGGCGGCGGCGCTGCCTTGGGATACATCGTCATCGGACTTTTGGCGTTTTTACTCGGCGTGTGCGTGACCGTTCTGTGCTTCCGGCTGCGGCAGATGAGCCGCGAGGACGCGCAGGACAAGGAAAGTGAGGATGCGCATGGAGCTGATTGAGAACCTGCTGCAATTGCTGGTCACGTTCGTCGGGGCGCTGCTTTCTGGCATCGCCTACCGGAAAAGCCGCAGACAGGCGTATTTTTTGCTGCTGTGCTTCTACGGCTGCTTCTCTCTCGGCGCGCTCTACTGGACGCTGTATCTGCTGCTGTTCGATACCACGCCGCGCGTCTTTTATGTGTCGGAGTTCGGCTGGGTGGCCAGCGTCATTTTCCTGCGCATTTTGCAAGCCACGCTCGCCAGTCAGGACGAGCGCAGCTTCCGCTGCCGCAGGGCATGGCTCGCGCCTGCGTTCGGCGTGCCGCTGCTGGCGTTCTACTGCACCTTTGGGGACATTCTCTCCAACCTGATCTGGTGCGGCATGATGATATGGCTCTCCTTCTGCGCCATTCGGGGGCTTGTCTATACGAAAACGCAGACGGGCACGGCGCGGAATGTGCGGTACTTCCACATCGGCGTGCTGTGCTTTGCGTTTGCGGAGTATTTGCTCTGGACGGTGGGCTGCTTCTGGCCGGATACCTCACCGGCAAGTCCCACCTTCTGGTGCGATATGCTGCTGACGCTTGCCATTTTCGGGCTGCTGCCCGCCACGAGAAAGGCGGTGGAAGCATGACCTACATCGAAAACATCTTCATCTGCATGGTGTCCCCGCTGCTGGTGGCCGCATTGTGCATGGGCAGGCGGCAGCTCCGCTTTTTCCTGTTCTGCATTGCGGGGATGGGCGTGTGTCTGCTTTCGGCCTATATCAACACCTTCCTCGCGGCGGTATGTCAGGCGGATGCCCTTGCCGCCACGGCGGAGATCGCGCCGGTGGTGGAGGAAATGATGAAGCTGCTGCCGCTGGTGTTCTATCTACTGGTGTTTGAGCCGGAGGGGGATAAAATCAAGGCCGCCGCCATCACGGTCGCCCTCGCCTTCGCCACCTTTGAAAATGTGTGCTATCTCATCCAGAACGGCGCGGACCGCTTCTCCTTTATCTTCTTCCGGGGTTTCGGCACGGGAGCCATGCACGTTCTCTGCGGCCTGATCGTGGGCGGCGGGCTGGCGTATACGTGGCAGCGGACGTGGCTTAAAATAGCCGGCACGTGCGGGCTGCTGGGCGCGGCCATCACTCTCCACGCCATCTATAACCTGCTCATCGCCCACGGCGGCGCGGCGCAGTACATCGCCTACGCCCTGCCGGTGCTGCTGGTGGCGGCGGGAAGATTGTCCGTTTTCCGTTTCGGACGGAGAGAATAACCGAATATTCACTCATTGAGAGCTGCTTTTTGGCGGCTCTCAAATTTTTTTGAAAAATTTTGCGTTTTGGGTGAGAGTTTTTTCGATTTTTTGTACCTATATAAGTGAAGGGGTTTTTAAGCCGCATTTCAAAAAATCCAGAGAGGAGGTTCAAACGATATGTACGATACCGCAAGACGGGTCGCACTCGTCAAGCAGCGGGTGCGGGAAAACACCCGCCGGAGGCAGCGGCGCGGCATATATGGACTGAGCGCTATGTGTATGCTGCTGTTCGCGGTGCTGATGCAGGCGGTGGGCACGGTCGCCGGGCCGGGGCAACCGGAAGCATGGGGCGTGTTCGGCGCGATGCTGCTGCGGGAGGACGCGGGCGGCTATGTGCTGGTAGCCGTCATCTCCTTTGCCGCGGCGGTGGCGATCACCGCGCTGTGCTTCCGGCTCAGAATCAGAGAAAACCAGAAAAAAGACGGGACGGACAAGCCGAACCGACACGAACAGGAGGAGAAAAGCCAATGAAGAAACGAATACTCAGCATCCTGCTTCTATGCTGCATGGTGCTGACGCTGCTGCCGACAGCAGCCTTTGCCGAGGGTGAGATTCCTGACAGCACAAATGTGACGGTGACCTTTGATTCCGATGGAGGCAGCGCGGTAGAGCCCCAGAGTGTTCCGCAGGGGCAGCAAGTACAAAGGCCCGCTGACCCTGTCAAGGAAGGTTATACCTTTATCGGCTGGTATGACAAAAACGATTTGGACAACAAATACTACAATATGCCGGAGTGGAATTTCAGATATTCTGTGACTGGGGATATGGTTCTGGTGGCGCAGTGGATGGAGCCAATGCCGATTTCCACTGAACCGATCACCTATCTGGACAAAGACGGTAATCAGCAGGTCTGCAACAAATACACCGTGCTGACGAGCAATACCGCAGACAGCATTCTTGACCTTACGGACAAGTGGTACGATCTGCCCGCCGGCTGGTATGTGGTGAAGGGCGATGTGACCATCACACCCCGCCTGGACACCCACGGTGCGGTCAATCTGATATTAACGGACGGCAGCCACCTCACGGCGGAGTGGGGCATCGATGTGAAGGAGGGTGATACCTTCACCGTCTACGCCCAAAGCACCGGCGAGGACACCATGGGCAGGCTGACGGCGTGTCTTCCGCAGGATTCTAACAGCTACGGACATGTCGAATACTATGTATGGCCGGATAGTGGGCTGTCCGGCATCGGCAGCAGTGAGCGCTGGAGAAAGCACAAAAGTGGTATCAATGAAAATGAGGGCACGATCATCATCAACGGCGGTTATATTCTCGCCCAAGGGAATGATGGCGCCTCCGCCATTGGCGGAGTCCCAACAGATTACGTTACCTGGTCAGAGTCTTCCGGAAAGAGGCAATGCGGCAGCATTACCATCAATGGCGGCATTGTCCGCACCGAACCGGTAACAATGCATACTACTCCCAGCAACGTTGGGATCGGGTCCGGCCCACTCGGTTACGGTGGCAGTGTTACCATCAATGGCGGCACGGTCATGGCTAATGCTACCGCAGATGCGATTGGTACGGGGCGCGGCGGCAGCATCACCATCAACGGCGGCGATATAACGGCACGAGGAGGCATTGGCAAATATGGACACGGAAATGGGATTGGGAGTTTCGGGGGTGCCGACATCACCATCAACAGAGGTAACATAGAAGCGTATTCCGACAGAGATGGCTGTGGTATCGGCTTTGGTACGTCGACAACGGTAAAAATCACCGGCGGCACCATAAAAGCTGTCTCGAATGCAATTGCCGCTATTGGCAGCCCTGAATATAACGCAGGCAGCGTCAGCATCACCGGCGGCAAGGTCACCGCAATCGGAAAAGGCGAGGCGGATGGCATCGGCGGCCATGGCGATGTCAGTATCACCGGCGGCGAGATCGATGTTTCCGTTGAAGGATCTGGCGTAGCCATCGGCGGCAATGGTGGCGGAAGCATCAACATTCAGGGCAATGCAATCAAATCCATTTCCAGCAGGAGCGGCGCCTGCATTGGCGGCAGCGCTAAAAATATCACCATTCTTGACGCCGAGCTGCCGTTCCTTGGCGGTGAGGGCATTCTGATTGGCAATAAGGTCGGCGATGACAGGGGCGGCAATATCACCATCCGAAACTGCCGCATCCTATCAACAGACGTTGTGGCAGTTGAAGGAATACAGTTAGGCAATAACGGAAATATACAGATCGAAAACAGCGAGATCGTACTGACCGGAATAAAGGGCATCCGCACCGGCGATAGCGGGAGCATCGCCATCCGGGATTCCCAGCTCGTCACGAACGGCATTTATATGGGCGAAGAAGGAATGACCCAGCGGAAGCTGAAACGGCTGGAGATCACGAACAGCACCGTGGTAACGAACGATGTCCTCGGCTCCACAGGCAAATTCACTTCTGTCGGCGAGATCGTGATCCACGGCAGCAGCATCCGTCAGAGCAGCGAGGATCGTGGAAATGGCTTCGGCATTGGCTGCGGAGAGTATGGCACCTTTGACCGTATTGACATTCAGGACAGCCAGATTGATATTCCGGGTTTCAAGGGTGGCGTAGCCATCGGCGGCGGTAAGTATACGACAGATCCCGGCAATAGCGTCATTCGCATTGCGAACAGCCGGGTGTTTGCCCGCACCCGTGACAGATGGAGTACCGCCATCGGTCGCGACATAGGTTCCAGCGGAGATGGAGCGCTGCGGATCTTTATTGAAAACAGCACCGTGACCGCAAAAGGCGGCTGGCTGTTTGGGGATGGTACCGAATATGTTCCCGGCATCGGAATCAGCTACAAGTCTTCCCTGAATGCCTATATTCAGGTCATGGACAGCACGGTGGAATCCTTCCGGCATACGAAAAGTAGGAACATGGACGACTCCGATTATGTCTATGACGACCTGCACACAAAGAAGCTGCCGGGTAATCCAGCGGAAAACATCTCCATCTGCGGCAGCACCGTCAACGGAACGCGCATTGACCATAGCCTTGACGCATACGGCAAATGCACGCTCTGCGGCAAGTATGATATTGGATATTGCTATGAGAAGGGGCTTCTGACGATGGAGGGGCTGACGGACTGCGCCTATGACGGCAGCGAAAAGAAGCTGACGGGGCTTTCCCATAAGACGGGTGAGAACGAAACGAAGCAGCTAACGGAGAACACGGACTACACCGCCAGCTATTCCAACCATGTATATCCCTACACCCTCAACCCCAGCGACGCGGGCTTTGACCCGGAAAAAGCCCCCAAGGTGACGTTGTACGGCACGGGGGACTACTGCGGCAAGGCTGAGCACTATTTCACCATCAGCGGAGACGCGCAGCCCTCGTACACCGTAAAGTTTGATACTGCCGGCGGCACGAGTATCAGCAATAAAACCGGCGTCAGGTGGGAGCAGCGCGTGCTGGACGGTGTGGAGCCTCCCACCAGAACCGACTATGAGTTCCGCGGCTGGAGCTGTTCCGGCAAACCCGTGTTTTCCGGAACCACCTATGCGGAGCTTGCGGGAGATAAAAGCGTACAGAGCATCACGCTGACGGCGCAGTGGGCGGCGGCCTGGTATCCGGAGGGTGAAATTAAGATTGAAGGTGAGGACACCGTATGGAATGGCTTCGAAAGCGACTATTCCGCACGGTTTTACAACACGGAGCAAACTGTAACCATCTCCGCTCCGAAATCCGGCGGTAAGCCGGTGGAGATTGGCTATCTGATCACCGATGAGGACCTCACGAAGGCCAGATGCACAAAACGAGACTTTACCCCTTACACCGAGCCTCTCAAGCTGAACACGGACGGTCAGCACATCGTTTATGCGAAGCTCACCAACGCAGAGGGCAATGTCACCTATCTCAGGACAACAGGCCGCATTGTGATTGACACCACTCCCCCTGCGATCAATGGCGTTGAGGATGGTGAAGTGTATTATACCACGAAAAATGTGCAAATCACCGATGATAACCTTGCTTCCGTCACGGTAAACGGATCTCCCGAGACAGTAGGCGGCTACAACACAATTTGGATTGCACTCTTTTCGGATGCCAACCGCACATATAAGATCGTCGCGACCGACAAGGCCGGAAACAGGACGGAGAAAACCATCACGGTTTATGACGGCACCTATGTGATCCCTGTTACCGGCGTATCGCTGGACGAGAGCAGCATCACCCTCGATGTGGGCGGCAATCAGACCCTGACCGCCACCGTGACGCCGGAGGACGCCACCAACAAAAAGGTGCGCTGGAGTTCCGACAACGAGGCTGTCGCCACGGTTTCCGAGGACGGCGTTGTCACCGCCGTGGCAGGCGGGACGGCTGTCATTACCGCCACCACACATGACGGTTTGTTCACCGCTTCCTGCACGGTGACGGTCAATGCCCCCGACGCTCCGCCCACCATCACCACGGACACCCTGCCAGACGGCAAGGTGGGCGAGGCGTACAGCCAGACCCTGACCGCCACCGGCACAGCACCTATCACATGGAGCATTGACGGCGGTCTGCCTGCCGGTCTGAGCCTGAACGCGGATACCGGCGAGATCAGCGGCACGCCTACTGCGGACGGCACCGCCAAATTTACCGTCAAGGCTACCAACAGCGCGGGCAGCAATACGAAGGAGTTGTCCATTACGATAGCCAAAGCTGCGCCTACCGAGTACACCGTCACCGTGACCAGCGGCGGCAACGGAACGGCTTCTGCATCTCCCGCAAAGGCTGTTGCCGGTGCGGAGATCACTCTGACCGCCATGCCCAACGAGGGCTACCGCTTCAAGGAGTGGGAGGTCATCAGCGGCGGCGTGACAATCGTGGACGACAAGTTCACCATGCCGAACAACAACGTGGAGATCAAGGCCATCTTTGAGAAGGATGCGCCGCCCACACCCACGGAGTACACCGTCACCGTGACCAGCGGCGGCAACGGAACGGCTTCCGCATCTCCCGCAAAGGCTGTTGCCGGTGCGGAGATCACCCTGAGCGCTACGCCCGACAAGGGCTATCACCTCAAGGAGTGGCAGGTCGAATCTCCGACAGGACTTGTAATCACCAACAACAAGTTCACCATGCCGGACAGCAATGTAGAGGTCAAGGCAATCTTCGAGGAGGATGCACCGCCTGCGCCTACCGATCCCGCCAAACCCAGCATCAGCGTCACCGGAACCTACACCTACAATGGCTCCGAGCATACAGCGACCGTGAACGGTTATGATCCAGCCACTATGGACATCTCCGGCAACACCGCCACGGACGCGGGCGATTACACCGTTAGCGTCACATCCAAGACCGGCAAATGGGCAGGCGGCAGCACCGACGCCGTAACCGCGGCGTGGAGCATCGGCAAAGCCACGCAGGAAGCGCCTAACGGCTTGATCGGTGTCGCACCCACCACCGAGGGCAGCAGCGACGGCAAGATCACCGGCGTGGATGCAACGATGGAATACCGTGCGGAGAGCGAGACTACCTACACCGCCTGCACCGGTATCGAGATTGAAAACCTGCCTGCCGGCAATTACTTCGTCCGCTATGCGGAGGATCGCAACCACTTTGCCAGCTCCGATGCGGAGGTCACTGTGGGTGAGGGTACGCCGCTTGCGGATTGCACAATCACCTTCAACGGCAACGGCGGCAGCGGCAACATGGATTCCGTGATCGTCAAGGCAGAGACAAATTACATCCTGCCCGACTGCGGCTTCACTGCTCCCGCCGATCAGGAGTTCAAGGCTTGGGAGATCGGCGGCACGGAGTACAAGGTGGGAGATTCCTACACCGTGCTCGGGGATACCGAGATCAAGGCGCTGTGGGAAAACAGCGTTATTACCCCCACCACCTACACCGTCACCGTCAGTAATGACGGAAACGGCACCGGCACCGCAACTCCTTCCACCGCTGTGGCCGGTACGGAGATCATCCTGACCGCTACGCCCAACACCGGCTACCACTTCAAGGAGTGGCAGATCATGAGCGGCGGCGTGACCATCAAGGACGATAAGTTCCTCATGCCGAACGACAATGTGGAGGTCAGGGCCATCTTCGAGGAGGACGCACCCCCTGCGCCCACCGAGTTTACCATTACCGTGAAAACGGACGGAAACGGAACGGCTTCCGCATCTCTTGCAAAGGCTGCGGCTGGTACGGAGATCACCCTGACCGCCACGCCAAACACCGGCTACCACTTCAAGGAGTGGCAGGTCGAATCTCCGGCAGGGCTTGTAATCACCAACAATCAGTTCACCATGCCGAACGACATCGTGGAGGTCAAGGCCATCTTCGAGAAGGATGCACCGCCTGCGCCCACCGAGTTCATCGTCACCGTGAAAACGGACGGAAACGGCACAGCTTCCGCATCTCTTGCAAAGGCTGCGGCCGGTACGACAATCATCCTGACCGCCACGCCAAACACCGGCTACCACTTCAAGGAGTGGAAGGTCATGAGCGGCGGCGTGACCATCGAGAACAATAAGTTCACCATGCCGAGCGCCAATGTGGAGGTCAAGGCCATCTTCGAGAAAGATGCACCTCCTGCACCCACCGAGTTTACCATCACCGTGACCAGCGGCGACAACGGAACGGCTTCTGCATCTCATGCAAAAGCCGTGGTCGGTACGGAGATCACCCTGACCGCCACGCCAAACAAGGGCTATCACTTCAAGGAGTGGCAGGTCATCAGCGGCGGCGTGACCATCAAGGACGACAAGTTCACCATGCCGAGTGCCAACGTGGAGGTCAAGGCCATCTTCGAGAAGGACACCGGCGGCGGTGGCGGCGGCTACAATCCGCCCGTCACCTACTACACGCTGCGCTTTGAAACAGGCGGAGGCAGTGATATTCCCAGCGTGCAGGGAACGTACAATACCTACATTGACCTGACAAAGTACGTCCCGACCTGGCGCGGCCACACCTTTATCGGCTGGTACAGCGAACGCAGCCTGATGAACAAGGTTTCCGGCGTTTATCTGACGAAGGATATGACCGTGTATGCACTCTGGCGCGTGGACGAAAATCCGGGTACAGGCGCGAATCCCTTTACCGATGTTTCTGAAAAGGACTGGTTCTACGGCGATGTGATGTTCGTCTACGAAAACGGCCTGATGCTCGGCACGAGCAAGACCCTGTTCAGTCCGTATGGGACGGCGACGCGCGGCATGATGGCGACCATTCTCTGGCGCATGGAGGGCAGCCCCGCGCCGAAGGGCAAAAACAGCTTTACCGATGTGGAGGCCGGAAAGTGGTACGCTGACGCGATCACATGGACGGCGGAGAACGGCATTTTCGCGGGCTACGGCAAAGACAAATTCGGCCCGGACGATCCCATCACCCGCGAACAGCTTGCAGCCATCTTCTACCGCTACGCGGACTACAAGGGCTACGATCTGACCGTCAAGGGAAATCTGGACAAATTTAAGGACGCGGACAAGATCACGGATTACGCAAAGACGGCGATGCAATGGGCGGTCGGCAGCGGATTGATGAAGGGAAAATCCGGCAATCTGCTTGACCCGCAGGGCACGGCGACCCGCGCTGAGATCGCCGCCATGCTCCACCGCTTCATTGAGAAGTATGAGCTGGTGCAGGGCAAGGCTCCCGGCGGCCTGATGGGCTGGATCGACCCGAAGCGGCTGCAAATCCCAAAGACCGGCGACAGCAGCGTGTTAGGCTTGTGGGGGTTCTCCCTCTGTACATCTCTTGCCGGATGCCTTGCGCTGACCACATGGCAGATCAGGCGGCGGCGTGAGGAAGAATCGCTGCAAATCATCGAAAAGTAAACAGGTTCACCTTTAGGGGCGCGGGCAAATAGCCCCGCGCCCCTTTTCGGTTTCATTCGTCAGGAAAGGCGGTTGCTCTTTTGAACAACCGCCTTTCGCCATTTCTATCCGATTTGAGCAGAAAGGAAATCAGTCTATGACAAAAGAGTACGGGAGGTGTCGCTGATGCGGCTTGCCGCCGCACAAATCGCATAACCGGACTAATACGGAATGAAAGCAGTTTTCTGCACCCGCCTGCCCTTTCTGCTGTTTCATTGCGCCTATTGAGCACCTATGAAGGTTTTGAAGCCTTTATAGGTGCTTTTTGTCATCCACGGCACTTCTTCGCCGTGGGCTGCCGCTCCCCGCCGCCCTTCGTTTGGATTTTCACGCGACATCAATCAAAAAAATCCAAACGGAGGAAAACAACATGACAACGATCAACCTGCGGGAGCTTTACCCGTGGTACACCGAGGATGCCTTTATCGAGGTTTCCGATGAAGTTGCCGCGTTTCTCGAAGAAGATAAGCGGCTTCAGATCAACTACGCGCAGTACATCCGCGACAACAGGGCGTTCTACTCGCTGGACGCAGGCGACGGCATCGAGGCGGATGCGCTGAATCTGCCGGAGCAGCCGGACGAGGCGCTGGAGCGCATGGAGCTGGAGCGGCTGCTGAAAGAAGCGCTGGCGCAGCTCACACCCTCGCAGCGGCGCAGACTGTTTGCCAGCGTTCTCAATGATGAGAGCAACCAGCGGATTGCCAAGCGTGAGAGCGTTGATGAGAGTGCAGTGCGCAGAAGCATTCAGCGTGGATTGGCGGCACTCAAAAAAATTCTGAAGAAATCTTGAGTTACCCCGTCCGAAAAAGCCCGATTTTTCTTGAGGTATATGAGAGGGATATTCTTCTTTCTCGCCTCTGCTCCTTGAAAACCGCATAGACACCGGTATCAGCACAGACCCCGCGCGGCTGAAAAGCCAAGCGACAAAAGGCGCGCCGCCATGACGACAGACCTCCCATCTTTCGGGACGGGCGGCTGTCCGAGCGATCTACGTAGCCTTTGACCCGATGCATGGCAGCATCGGGCGCGATGACAGCGCGGGCGATACGCAACCCCAGCTACGGCCTCCCACTGACTTGAGGGGGATTTCTGCGGCGTTCGTGAGCCTTACAAGCCACGGCGCTGGTGGGAATGGGACAGCCTTGCCAAAGGCGGCTGATACCGGTCCCAGAGGCGATATATGCCTCGCGCCGGGGGCTGTGACAAATACGGCGGAACAAAACTACATGACACAACATACGCGGGCAGCCGCGCCGGTGCAGTATCATGCAACATGACAGCAATCCCTCCGGCTCGGCTGCTCTGCCGGAACGAATACGAACAAGCCCCGCTGTCATATCGTGGCAGCGGGACTAAATTGATAAATCGGAGGTGCGTTTATGCAGAAGCAAGCCATCCCCAAAGAGCCGGTCGCCTCTTATAAGGAGATCAGGATCGGCAAAACCCTCTATCGCGTGACAAGCGTGTTTTCCGGCGAAAAGGACCTTGGCAGGACGCTGGAGCAGCTTGCGGTGCGCCGCGCCATGACGGAGCTGGATGCTCCCGTAGCCGCGCAGCCCTGCCACGCATCGTAACAGACAATCAGCCTCCCTGCGGCGGCATCCTTGCGCGAAGATGGTATCCCCGGTATCATATTCTTGCAGGGAAAACCTGCGAGAGCCATCACGCCGCACGGATGTATGAATCGCAGAGAATCGGGAGGTAAAATACAGATGATCGAAAAGACATACAACGTAGGCATCTATTGCAGGCTCAGCAACGACGATGAGCGCGATGGGGAGTCCGTATCCATTGAAAATCAGAAGCTCCTGCTGCAAAGCTATGTGCGTCAGCGGGGCTGGAACGAGATTGCGGTGTACTGTGACGACGGGTACTCAGGTACGAATTTCGACCGGCCCGGCGTCAAACGCCTCATCGAAGATGCAAAAGCCAAGAAAATCAACCTCATTCTGGTCAAGGATCTATCACGCTTTGGGCGTAACTACATCGAGTTCGGACAGTACACGGACTACCTGTTCCCCTCGCTGGGCTGCCGTTTTATCGCGCTGAACAACGGCATCGACACCATGAGTGACAACGGCAGCACCGACGTCATGTGCTTTTTGAACTTATTTAACGAGTTTTACAGCCGGGACACCTCCAAGAAGGTCAAGGCGGTCAAAAGAGCCTGCGCGGAAAGCGGCAAGTTCATGGGAACCTACCCCGCCTACGGCTACAAGCGCGACCCGGAGGATAAGCACCACCTCGTCATCGACGAGGAGACCGCCCCTACCGTGCGCCGCATCTTCGCCATGCGCGCCGCCGGCACAGGCTTCCGCGCCATCGCCGTCACGCTCAACGAGGAGGGCGTTCTGCCGCCCGGTGCGCTCTACTATCAGCGCAAGGGGCGCAGCGACCCGCGCAACGTCAACCACAAGTGGGCGGAAACCACCGTCAAAGCTCTCATCCGCAGTGAGGTCTACATCGGGAACATGGTGCAGGGCAAAACCGGCACTCTGTCCTACAAGTCCAGAAAGCTCATCAACAAGCCGGAGGAGGAATGGATACGGGTGGAGGGAACCCACGAACCCATCATCTCCCGCGAGGTCTGGGATACCGTGGTCAGCATCGACAAAAAGAAGGTGCGCAAGACGCCGCCCACGGACGGCATCCGCAGCATCTTCACCGGCCTTGTCTACTGCGCAGACTGCGGCTTCAAGATGCGCAACCACATCGAGCGCTTCACCTATAAGGACGGAACGCCGGGGCGGTACAGCTCCTTTATCTGCGGCAACTATGCCAGAAGCGGCAAAAGCGCCTGTACCATCCACTCCATCTATGAAAATGTGCTGGAGGAGCTGGTGCTGACGGACATCCGGGAAAAGGCGCGCTTCGTCGAGTGCGACGGCGAGCGCCTTGCCGAGCAGATCAGCCGCATGAAGGAAAAGGAAAGCCGCAGCCGCGTCACCTCCTATGAACAGGAGCTGAAAGCGGCAGCGGCGCGTATGATCGAGCTGGAACGGCTGATGCAGAATCTCTATGAGGACAAATGCACCGGCACCATCCCCCAGACGGTCTTTCAGACGCTCATGCGGAAATACGAAACCGAACGGGCGGAAAAAGCCTCCGCCATACCGGAGCTGGAGCAGAAGGTCAGGGCGCAGCTTGAAAACCGGCAGGACGCAAACCGCTGGATGGAGGTCATCCGCCGCTACACCGAGATCACGGTGCTGGACGAGAGCATCCTCTTTGAGCTGGTGGACCGCATCGAGGTGGGCGAGGCGCGGAAGGTCAACGGACAGCGCATCTGCGACATCAAGGTGGTCTACCGCTACGTCGGCAGCGTGGACGACGCGCTGGCACAGGAGAGGCAGGAAGCGTATGAAAAAGCTATATAAGGTCGGCATCTACTGCCGGCTGAGCGTAGACGACGCCTCCAACTCCGCCAAGGCGAAAAACTATATCCCCGCTGATGAATCCGTCAGCATTGAGAATCAATATGAACTGCTTTCCAAATTTGTAATGCTCAACGGCTGGACGGAGGTCAAGTCCTACCGGGACGACGGTTATAGCGGGGGGAATTTTCAACGCCCCGGATTTCTGGAGATGCTGGAGGACGCGCGGCACGGCCTTATCAACCTGATCCTTGTCAAAGACCTATCACGGCTGGGCCGTGATTTTGTGGAGGTCGGACGCTATACCGACGTTATTTTCCCCTCGTTGGGCTGCCGCTTCGTATCCGTCCTTGACTGCCTCGACACCGAGGGCGACAACACGGATATGCTGCACTTCCGCAGTCTGATGAACGACTACCATTTGAAAGACCTGTCGGGCAAGATCAAATCCGTTCTCCACGCCAAAATGCGCAGCGGCCAGTATATCGCCGCCTACGCCCCCTACGGCTACCGAAAGAGCGAGGAGGACAGGCACCGGCTGGTGATCGACGAGGAAGCTGCTGCCGTGGTGCGCCGGATGTTCGAGCTGCGGCGGGCAGGCATGGCCTACGGCAAGATCGCCTCCGTGCTGAACAGCGAGGGCATTTTATCCCCACGCTGGTATTGGGCAAAGCTGTACGGCAACGGCTCCTGCAAGTACGCGAACCTTTGGATGTACGCCACGGTGAAGAACATACTGACAAACGAAGTCTACACCGGAAATCTTATTCAGAATCAGACCGGCTCGCGCTCCTATAAGGACGACACCATGATCTATAAGCCGGAATCCGAGTGGATACGGCATGAGGCTTTGCATGAAGCCATCATCTCGCCGGAGGTGTGGAATGAAGTGCAGGCCATCAACCGGGAAAGGACGCGGCTCTCGGCGGACAACGCCCCGCCGAAGCCCTTCCTGTTCACCGGCAAGCTCGTCTGCGCCGACTGCAAAGCCCCCCTTCAGGGCAACCGGGAGACGCAGCGCCGCAAGAACGGCACGTCCAAAAAGTACGTTTCCTATTTCTGCTCCCGTTATACGGCCTCCGGCTACGGCGCGTGTTCCCGGCACACCATCTATGAGATGACGCTGACGGAGCTTGTATTGAGCGAGATTCGCGCCCATGCCGAGGCGCTGGAACTGGACGAAGCTGCCATGCTGGACAGGCTGCAAGCGCAGCGCACCGCCGCAGACGCAGAACGTCTGGAAAGCGTCCGGCAGGAGATTGGGAAGCTGCGCCGCCGCGTCTATGAGCTGGAGCAAATGACCGCCAAGCTCTATGAGGACAAGGTTTGCGGCAGCATCAGCGCAGCGTCCTTCGCTGTACTGCTTGAAAAGACCGAGCAGGAGCGTCGCCAGCGAACCGACCGGCTGGATACGCTTCTTGCGGAAGTCAGGGAGTATGAGCAGAGCGCCGCAGACATTCAAAGCTGGGCGGCGGTCGTCCGAAAGCACCTGCATATTCGGGAGCTTGACCGTGAAACGGTAGACGAACTGATCGACCGCATTGAGGTCGGAGAAAAAACCGTTGTTGACGGAAAAAACGTCCGTGACATCAAAATCTATTACCGCTTTGTCGGCAATATCTGAATGGAGGTCAGATCATGGATAGCAATAAAAGCAAGCGTGTGGTAGTATATTGCCGGGTAGCGACACAGGCGCAGCTTGACGGCGACCACACGCTGGAAGCACAAAGCGCCCGGCTGCATGAGCAGGCCGAGCGGCTGGGTTATGAAATTGTGGGAGAAGTCAGCGAGTATGAAAAAGGAACTACGCTTGACCGCGACGGCTGGAAAAGGGCTTGTCAGAAGGCGGTGGAGCAAAAGGCGGATACGCTCTTTGTTGCCGATCTTACACGGATAGCGCGCGATCCGATCCTTTGGATGCAGGCTTTGCGCGAGTTAAGCGGCAAGGGCGTTTGGATTCAGTCCGCGGCTGAACCGGATGCGTTTCGGGTAGATCCCCTTTTTCACCTATGGCTACCGCCTGGAATCCAATGGCAGCTTGCACTCCATGAACTATGGAAAACTTACCGCAGGAACAACGAAAACAGCGATTGATACAGCAAAACCGTCTGAAAAGGGAGAAATCATTACTTACCTTTCCCGAATGGGAGATGTTCTTCATTATGTTGAGGAACGGGGTAAAGTCGTTATCCTGCGGTTTGTCGCTGTCCACGCTGTTATTGATTGCAATAAAGCGTATCTGCTTCTTGGGGAACAGAATCTCGGTATAAAAGCCGACCTCAAGATAGTTTCTGCAGAAACGGCTCATATCCTTGACGATAATTGTGCCGATTTTCCCGGCTTCGGCTTCTGCAAGCATTGCCTGAAATCCGGGACGGTTAAAGTTACGCCCTGTATAGCCGTCATCGGTAAAATGCTTGATGTTCGTCATACCGCTTTTGCGGGCAAAATCTTCGAGAAATCTCTTTTGATTCAGTATCGAGTTCGATTCGCCCTGCTGCTCATCATCCTTGGACAGCCTTTCATAGAGGGCTGTAACTCTATCAAAATCCCTGATTTTAGGCACTTTCTGACCTCCTTTCCGTCTTTTATTCGCAGCCGTATTCAATGGACTGCTTGCAATATATATCCTAAAACTTCTTTTCCGTTCGGGTCTAATATCACATAGCTGTTTCTTGCAGCGTTCATAATATTAGGCTTTGCATAAAACCTCGTCTTACCTGCACCGGAGCCACCGCACACAAGCGTATTCAGATTTCGTCTGTGCTTCTTGGCATTAAGTCCAATGCACACATTCTGAGTCATCAGCTTATTTTCTGACAGCGGCTTTTGTCGGT
>OKUR01000581.1_pt1 | contig 16092 bp, 10 predicted proteins | sample 1606671 | NCBI WGS metagenome assembly OKUR01 (sample SAMEA3882519, study PRJEB24775) | human gut metagenome | biome: human-associated habitat; feature: intestine environment; material: feces | place: Netherlands | collected 2009/2010 | reverse complement strand
CACGGGGGTGAATTCCCCGTGCGCCGGTCGCCTTCCCATATTATTAAAAGATACAATGCAATCCACACTTACTGCGCTGCATCAGGAGCTACATACGAGTATGCATTGGACATCTTTGCAGCATTGTTTGTCAGAGTGACAGCCTCTCTGTAGTAGGCAACAACAGGAGTGCCCTTATCCACAGCGTTGAACAGCTGCTCTGCAAAAGCAGGCGGCACATTGATACATCCGTGTGAGCCGGAGGTTTTGTAAATTGTTCCTCCGAAGGTATCACGCCAGCTGGCATCATGGATACCTATATTGTAGGCAAACGGCATGAAATAGCTGACAGGAGAAGAGTAACCCTCACCGACAAGAGTAGCATTTCTCTGCTTGTAAACAATCTTGTATACACCATCTACGGAACCGTTCTGACGGGCGAGATTACCTGATACGAAATCAGACTCCATCTGGAGAGCACCATCCTTGTAATACCACATGTGCTGCTTTGTGTAGTCAATCTCTATGTATGTATTACCTATGTCGTCAGCACCGCGGTAGAGAGCAGTCTGCTCGTAAACAGGTTCTCTTTCCACTGGCTTGCCTCCCTCTAAATCGGAAAGAAGTTTGGCCTTCTCATTTTTCTTGCTGACTACCCATCCGTAGTCTCCACCACCTATTTCAATAGTGTCACCGGACGATGTCTTGAACGAGCGCTTGCGTCCGAAGGTGTTATATTTGGAAGCAAGCTGCTGGACATATTTAGTGACCTTGGCATCATCTATGCTCACGCTGCCGTCATCTGAGATGCTTAGCATATCAAGGATTTTGGCTGAGTCAAGCTTCTCGTCGGCACCTTCAATTTTGTAAGTGACGGTTGAAGCAGTGTATTTGTCGAGGGCTTCTTTTTCATTTTTGATTGTATCGCTTTCCTTTGTGATTTTTGGAGCTTCATAACAGTCATCACTTAAGCTAAGCTTTGGAAGCTCATTGTCCAGGGCATCATTTACTTCGGCAAGGATGCTGTCATATATCGGCTTGCAGCCATTTTTCTCTTCAATCACATCGTATTTGCCGTCTTTTATCTCGATGTGGGCATCCTCCGGATTCTCAATGTAGTCATCACTGAAAATATCAAGAGCCTTGAGCTTTTCCGCCAAAGCGGCATCGTCATATTTGGACGAACCCTTTAGAGTATAGTTTTGAGCTTTGAAAAGACTGACAGGCCATGTAAAAGCATTCTGGCTTTTTATGATTTGCTCCTCGTCACCGTTTGAGACATATTCATAGGAAAAATCAGGTCCCTTAAGTGAGAAGCTGTTGCCTTTTCTATCAGTGATTGTGAGCAGATAGTCGCGGCTTAGGGCTGTATTTTTTTCTATTGCCTCTTTTGCGGTTTTCCCTGCGTATTTTACAGAGTTAATCTTTGTGTTGAACAGATAGTGGCTGCTAAAATAAAAGGCAAAGCCAAGATAAACAGCCAAAATCACGCCAAGCACAACGGCGCAGGTTATAAGTACTTTTTTCTTCATGTAAATCGACCTCCTTGGAGATATGCTGTTGCTGCCCACACCGGGGTGTAGGCGGCAGCTAAAATCAGTTACATTTGTGAAGATGTGACACATCCATATAGTCAGGCAGACCATTCTTGTAGGCTACAGCGGTTTCTCCCTGAATAAGTGGCTTTAAGTATTCGATAAGCTCAGGCTTCACATCATTGCCAGCATCATTGATCCACTCTCTTGGCACAGACTTGGCCTCGTTTGCGATATCCTTGATAGCAGAATATGTGTATTCTACCTGATAAGGATCATTTGAGATACGCTTCAAGCATACCATTGATGCGGTCACACCCTCTGCTGCAATAGTAACACCCTTTTTACCCTGAGCAAAAGATTCCTCGATATCGGTTAATGATGCAAGATGTGAGGCACAGCGCTGGAGCACGTTTACCTCTACTGAGCGAACCTTGACACCGATGTTTTCTTTCACAATGAACTCAAGAGCCTTTCCGGCACCGCTTAGCTGCTGGTGTCCGAACTGGTCGCATGAGGCATTTGATGATGTAATGTATGAGCCGTCTGCGTCATGTATTCCTTCAGATACGGCAACTATTACATTGTTAGTGTGCGTAAGGGCTTCTTTTATATCGGCAACAAATTTGTTCTTGTCGAAATCCACCTCAGGCAGATATATGAACTGAGGCGCTGTATTGTACTCATTACGTGCGAGCGCGGAAGCGGCAGTGAGCCATCCTGCGTCACGTCCCATGATTTCAACGATTGTCACACTCTTAACAGCATAGATAAAGGTATCATGGGCTATCTCAAGCATGCTTGATGCGATATATTTGGCGGCAGAGCCAAAGCCCGGAGTGTGGTCTGTCATGCACAGATCATTGTCGATGGTTTTTGGAATACCTATAATTTTCACATCACTGTTGATTTTTTTTGCATAATCGGATAACTTTAATACGGTATCCATCGAATCATTTCCACCGATGTAAAAGAAAGCCTTTACGGAGAGCTTATCAAACTGGTGGAAGATGTATACATATGGTGAATCATCATCCTTGTAATCAGGGAGCTTGTGGCGGCATGAGCCAAGATACATGGCAGGTGTGGTCTTGAGCTTTTCAAGATTAGCATCATCTGCAAAAATATCTGACAGATTGAGATAATTCTCATTTAATATGCCGAGTATTCCGTTTACGGCGCCATAGCAGATATCGTATTTCTCAGAGCTTTTTACTCCGGCGATGACTCCTGCAAGGCTTGCGTTGATTGCAACAGTTGGGCCGCCTGACTGGGCGACGATACAGTTTGACTGATTCATTGTAATCTCCTTATTGTGTATTTTAACTATTCTCTTCTGTAAGAATAGTTATGATATAATTTTAAAATGACTACTGAATGCGCATGGCATATGCACCGCATAATCATATAGATTGTAGTATCAAACATTATTTTTAGCAAGGGTTAAAATGAAAAATATGAATAAATACGAGAATTGCTTATTGTGTCCCAGAAAATGTGGCATAAACAGAAGCACCGGACAAACAGGCGTATGTGGCGTTTCATCTGAAATAAAGGTGGCGCGAGCAGCGCTTCATTATTGGGAGGAGCCGTGCATATCAGGAAAAAGAGGAAGCGGGGCAGTTTTTTTCTCAGGCTGCAGCCTGCACTGCGTGTTCTGCCAGAACAGGGAGATTTCTGACGGAAAAGAGGGAAAGGTGATCAGTAAAGAGCGGCTTAGTGATATCTTTATAGAACTGGCGGGCAAAGGCGCAAATAATATCAATCTGGTCACACCGGGGCAGTATATCCCTGATATAGTGTGGGCGGTAAACGATGCAAAAAGCCGTGGCATGAAGCTTCCTATTATATACAATACGAGCGGATATGAAAATGTGACAGAGCTAAAGCTGCTTGAGGGCATAGTGGATGTGTATCTTCCGGATTTTAAATATATGGACAGTACGCTTTCGGCAAGGTATTCAAGGGCAAAAGATTATCCGTCTGTCGCAAAGCAGGCGCTTTCAGAGATGGTCAGGCAGCAGCCGGATGTCGTGATTGACGATGCGACAGGACTCATACAAAAGGGAGTTATTGTGCGACAGCTTCTACTGCCGGGACATGTGAATGATGCAAAGGCTGTACTTAAGTACCTGTATGATACATATCATGATCACGTATATATAAGCATGATGAGCCAGTTTACGCCGATTGCACTAAAGGATTATCCTGAGATAAACCGCACAGTGACAAAGAGAGAGTATGAAAGACTTGTTAACTATGCCCTAGAAATAGGAATCACGAATGCATTTATACAGGAGGGGGACGTGGCAAAGGACAGCTTCATTCCGGCATTTGACTGTGAGGGAGTATGATATTTACCGTTTTTCTTAATAAAATAGTAAGAATTGGCAGGCAAAAATGACTGGATTTTGTGATGCCGGTGTAGTACTATGGTTATGTGATATTTTTTAACTGTGAAGGTACTGAACAGTTACGATATTTTGTTATTACTCACATCCCGGTGTGACAGACGATAATGTTTTTAATCACACAGGATACATTATTCAATAGAGGATACATTGATGAAAAATATAGGAGAACAGCAGATAATAATTGAATGTCCGAATACTATCTTTCATCTATACATTGACAGTGAGGATGAGCTTTCAAAGGTTAAGGTGTTTATGAACAATATGAAGAATGTTGATTCGATAAGTCTGCATGATATATACAACTGGTGCAACAGACAGCATGTGCAGTACACGACGACATTTAATTATGACAGTAAAATGACCTGGACAGAAATGATAAAATCCTACATATTTTACTTCAGACAGAAGCTTAGATATGTAAATAATAGTGATAGGATGATAGAAACATGAGATACCCTGAATTTCTAAAGGATAGAGGAACAATAGGCTTTGTGGCGCCTTCGATGGGCTGTACAACAGAGCCGTACAGGAGTGCCTTTGACAATGCAATTAAAAGGTTTCACAACATGGGTTATAAGACGATAGAGGGACCTAACTGCAGGTGCGACAGTGGCATAGGTATCAGCAATACACCTAAGAAGTGCGCAGAAGAGCTGAACGAGAGCTATGCTTCTGTTGACAGTGATGTGCTTATATCCTGTGGTGGTGGCGAGCTGATGTGCGAGGTAGTGCCTTATATTGATTTTGAGCGCGTGAAGCAGTCAAAGCCGAAATGGTACATGGGCTATTCCGACAACACGAATTTCACATTTTTGGAGGCTACTATTGCAGATACAGCAGGTATTTACGGGCCGTGTGCGGGCAGCTTTGGCATGGAGGTGTGGCATGAGTCACTTACCGATGCATTTAATCTGCTTTGTGGCAGGAAGCTTTCATTTACCAATTACCCTATGTGGGAGAAGGAATCGATAAAGGATGAGAATGCTCCGTTTGTGGGCTACAACCTGACTGAAAAGTCGTGCATCAGCTCTATTCCTGCGGTGGCAAAGGAAAGCAGGCTTACCATGAGAGGCAGGCTGCTTGGTGGCTGCATGGATTGTCTTATCAATCTGCTTGGTACATCGTTTGACCATGTAAGGGAATTTAATGAGCGCTACAGTGATGATGGTATCATATGGTTCCTTGAGGCTTGTGACCTTAATGTGATGGGCATGAGAAGGGCTATGTGGCAGATGAAAAATGCAGGATGGTTTTCAAATGTAAAGGGCTTTCTTATCGGACGCCCGGCGCACTTCGGAGAGGAAATGTTTGGCATAGACCACAGACAGGCTCTTTCATCACTGCTTAGAGATTTTAATGTGCCGATCATCATGGATCTGGATATAGGTCATATGTCGCCGATGATGCCTGTGGTATGCGGAAGCATGGCAGATGTCAGCTTCGACGGAAGCAGCTTTACAATTTCGTATGATATAGAGCAGTAGATTGGAGGAAAAATGATTAGATCAATAAAGAAAAAAGCAAAGAGTATTGTATGTAGCGTGCTTGCTGCGGTGACACTGTTTACAATGAATCCGGCTGTATTTGCAACAGAGACAGCTACGCAGACTGATACAGTTTCAAGCGTTGATGTATCAGGCAGTGACGCAGCTGATAAGAGTAACACAGACAGTACTGCAGACAGTACAACGCCAGCCGGCAGTGAGGCAAACGACAAGGTGACAATCAGCAAAAATGATAAGCCATACTTAAGTCTTGGAGCAGACCTCACACCGGATCAGAGAGCGACAGTGCTTGGATTTATGGGAATCGAGCTCACTGATCTGGACAAGTACGATGTGGTCTATGTAAATAATGATGAGGAGCACAAGTACCTCGATTCATACATCAGCAAGAGCGAGATTGGCACAAGGTCACTTTCCTCAGTACTCATTACAGAGGATAAAAAGGGTGCGGGTCTTAGTGTTTCCACACACAATATCAATTACTGTACGGTAGGAATGTACAAGAATGCGCTTGCCACAGCAGGCATAGCTGATGCTAAAATCATAGTCGCAGGACCTTTCCCTATTTCCGGAACGGCAGCACTTGTAGGTACACTAAAGGCATACGAGGAGATGACAGGCAAGAAGCTTGACGACAAGGTGACAGACGCAGCGATGGATGAGCTTGTCACAACAGGAGAGCTCAACAAGAGCATTGACGGCGATTCGCAGGATATCGAGGCAATGATTGCAGACCTAAAGAAGCAGCTTGCCGATGGAAGGCTCAAGGATGAGAGCCAGATAAAGGATGCGATAAAGGAGGCTGCAAAGGATTACGACCTGAAGCTTTCTGATGATGATATTGCAAAGCTGACATCGCTTCTTATGAAGCTTAAGGATGCCAATATCGACTGGGATTCAGTCATTAACCAGGCACATGACTGGGCATCAAAGCTTGGCGATAAGATAAATGACCCGGGCTTCTGGGAAAAGATTGGTAACTTTTTCATGGATTTATGGGATAAGATAAAATCCCTGTTCAGCTAGAAAAAGCTACAGGAGACAGTAAGAAAAAGCAGAATATGAATCAGATAACTCCCTGAAACGTAAGCATGAGCTGCACGTTGAAGGGAGTTTTTATATTATGATTAAAGGGTCAAAAGGTATCATCGATGCATGCTTGCATGCAATTCGATTAATCATAAATGAGGGGCAAAATACCTTTTGACCCTCATATCAATAAAAAAATAATAAATTTCTGCCGAATACATTGATACAAAGGTCATATTCTATTATAATTAAATGGATAATGGATTAATGTAAACAATGCACATAAGAAAGAGGGGATTTGATGATAAAGATAAATAAATTTCTGGCAGCCTCTGTCGTAACATTGTCATTAGCTGCATGTGACCTGGCACCATACAGCAGCATAGCAGTCTATGCGGATCAGGCGGCTAAGGTTGTGTGTGATGAGAGATACTGGGTAGCGGCGAGAAGCGGACCGGGAACAGAGTATGAGCTGGAGCACAAGCTTTCAAACGGCAAGGATATTACTATTCTTGAGCAGACCACAGGTGCAGACGGCAAGGTGTGGTACAAGGCAAAGTACAATCTGGCAGCAAATAACGAGGAGTGTGTCAGCTATATAAGGTCTGATTTTGTATCAGCAGGTACAGCTGCATCAGACAATGCGCAGACAGGGGATGCTTCGGCAGACACCGGCAATGCGGATGCCATACAGCAGAATAATGAGGAGCAGCTTGCCATTGCAACCGCATCGGGAGCATATGCTACAGGTACGATTACAGGTGGCAATGTGTATGTCCGCAATGCAGCAGGCACATCCGGCACTACCAAGGTTGTCTCACTCAACTGGAACCATCAGGTTGACATAATTGGAGAGACCAGGGTAAACGGTGTGGTCTGGTATAATGTCAAGGGTACTTTAAACGGCAAGGCATTTACGGGCTGGACTATCAGTACATACATAAAGGTGACATACAATAATAGCGGAGACAATACTGATTTTGTCACGGCTATGAAGAATGCAGGCTTTACTGACAGCTATATTCCAAACCTTACAGCACTTCACAATAAGTATCCAAGCTGGACATTTGAGGCTGTAAATACAGGTTTGAATTGGGATACGGTGATTGAAAATGAAAGTGTAAACGGACTTAATCTGGTATCCAAATCAGCAGACAATTCCAAGAAATCCACAGCTGCCGGAGCATATAACTGGTCAACAAATACGTGGGTTGAGTACGAACCGGGATGGGTGTCAGCAAGCAGTGCCTATATTGCTTATCTCATGGATCCAAGGAATTTTCTTGATGAGACCAATATTTTTCAGTTTCAGAGTCTGGCATACAGTCCGAATGAGGCACTTGAAGGTGTCAAGTCCATAGTAAAAGGCACATTTATGGAGGGAACAAAGACCTATTCCAACAATGGTGAGAAAATCAATTATGCAAGCACATTCATGGATGTGGCAAAGAGCAGTGGAGTAAGTGCATACCATATAGCATCGCGTTTAAAGCAGGAGCAGGGACAAAAGGGAACGAGTCCTCTTATTTCGGGTACATATTCCGGATACGAAGGATATTATAATTATTTTAATTTTAATGCAACCGGAAACACGAAGGATAAGATTTATAAAAATGGTCTGTCTTTTGCCAAGAAGCAGGGCTGGAATACAAGAGTAAAGTCCATAAGCGGCGGAGCTGTAAAGGTGGGCAGCAATTATATAAATAAGGGTCAAAATACACTGTATTTTGAGAAGTTTAATGTAGTAAATACAAGCTCGCTGTATTTCCATCAGTACATGGGCAATGCCACAGCGGCTCTTACTGAGGGACAGAGTCTGGCTAAAGGATATTCAGACAAGAATCAGGCTTTTGTATTTAAAATACCTGTATACAACAATATGCCATCGTCAGCAGTGGGCTTCGATAAAGCTGGCGATACCAATAACTATCTGCAGTCGCTTGCGATAAGCGGTGTAACACTCACACCGGCCTTCAATGGAGCGACAACAAGCTATTCAGCAGTTGTTTCAAATGCTATAAGCTCAGTGACTGTTTCGGCAGATGCAGTTTCAGGAAACAGTGGTGTTTCAGGCACAGGAAGCTATTCGCTTGCTGTCGGAAATAATACAATTAAGGTAAATTGCAAGTCGCAAAGCGGTGATACAAGAACATACACTATCAATATAAACAGGCAGGCGGCATCTGCAAATAATGCAGGTGGCAATAATAATCAGAACAATAATAACCAAAATAATACAGATGTAAACATAACATCAGGTAAATACAGTATAGGTACTTATATTACAGGCATTGAGCCTGGAACCGGTGCAGCTGATTTTGTGAAGAATATAGCAGTATCAGCATCAGGTACTGTAAAGCTTCTGACAAGCTCAGGCTCAGAAAACAGCGGAAAGGTTGCAACAGGCAATAAAGTGGCTGTTTATGATGCTTCGGGTAACCTGAAAAAGACATATGATATTGTTGTATATGGAGATATCAATGGTGACGGTGCTGTAAATGCCCTTGATATGATTAAGCTCAACAGACATATTTTAGGAAAGGGAACACTCACAGGTGCTTATCTGGAGGCAGCTGATGCCAACAGAAAGGGTGATGGTGGAAATGCTCTTGATATGATAATCATGAACAGACACATACTGGGCAAATCAAAGATATCGCAGAATTAGAAATGTGAGGAAAATATGAAGAAATTATTTGGATGTATATTATCACTTGTTATGGCGGTGATGCTTGTTTTCACACCTGCCGAGCATGTATATGCGCAGGGACTTGGATTAAGTGTCAGCTCAAGCTCTGTAGCTGTTGGAAAAACAGTCAAGGTGACGGTTTCTATGCCGTCAGGATATTTTGGCACTGTAGTTATCTCAAGCTCCGACGAGGGAGTACTGAGTAACGGTGGAGATGGTGTGGCAAATATTGGTGATGCAGCGGGACCGGAATACCCGACATCGCGGTCATTTTCGTTTACGGCGAAGGCTGCAGGAAGCTGCACTATAAAGGCATATTGTACAGTTGTAGGAGATGCAGAGGCCAACGATGCCGGAGGTATAATTACCGGTGCCAGCACGAAGGTGACGGTAACAAGTGCTTCATCAAACAACGATTCAAACAGCAACAAGGATAACAAGGACAATTCCGGCAGCAATACCGGCAATGACAGCAATGCAAATAAAGATAATGAAAACAAAGAGGAAAAGAAATCCTCAAACGCATCTCTTGGTTCGCTTGTTATCTCGGCAGGTACGCTTTCCCCTGAGTTTTCTGCTGCGACAAAGGATTACACAGCTACGGTAGATTACAGCTGTTCAAGCCTTGCGGTTACAGCAAATCCGGCTGATTCCAAGGCGAGTGTGACATCAGTCACAGGCAATGATTCACTTGAGGTTGGAGAGAATACGGTCAGCGTTGTTGTGACAGCAGAGGACGGCAGCACAAGCACATACAATATAGTTGTTACCAGAAGAGCCGAGGATGATCCGGAGAATGCAGATAAGCAGGATAACTGGAAGAAGTTCGATATAAATGGCACAGAGTGGACTATGGTAAATGACATTCCGGAGGATGTTGTTCCTGAAGGCTTTGAGCACTCAAAGACAGTGATTGACGGACTTGAATACAATACCCTTCATGGCACCTTTGGTGATATCACGCTTGTGTATTTACAGTCGGAAAGCGGCAATGGGCTTTTTGTATATGATGCAGCACAGAATACAGCATATGAGTTTGTCCGTATCAATTCAGAGTCACATTTTATAGTGGTTTTACTGCCTAAGGTGGATGATGTGCCTGAGGGATATAATGAGATATCGCTCTCCATAGAGGGCAAGGGTGTGGCAACAGCCTACCAGACCAAAGGCGAAAAAACCGATGATCAGACAAAGGATTTTTACCTCATATACGCTATGAATGACAATGGTGAGAGTGGCTGGTACACATATGATAGCGTAGATGGCACATATATGAGAACTGAGCTCAGTACACCTACAGTGGCACAGGAGGAAAATGATACAACAAAGAGTGAGCTTGTCCCGGGAATTGCCAATAAATATCTTGTTTTGGCTGCAATACTGGTTCTTATTATCATTATTCTGTTACTGTTGCTTATTGTATCAGCTGTGAAAAACAGAAAATATAAGGCAATGGACTATCATGATGACGATGATGATGTAGATGATGCAGCAGAAGATGTATCAAATGAAGCTTTGGAAGAAACAACTGATGAAACTGCGGACGAGATAGCAGATGAGTTGGAAGAAGAGGTTACAGAAGAGCCGTTAGATGAAGTGGCAGAAGAAGCTGCAGAAGAGTCGGTGGATGAAGTGGCAGAAGAAGCTGCAGAAGAGTCGGTGGATGAAGTGGCAGGAGAAGCTGCAGATGAGCAAAAGATGGCTACGGATGAAAATATATCAAATGCATCCTATGTCGGAAGAACCGTAGAAATTACACCTGATTCTAAGAAAGCTGTTGAGAATGAAAACTCTGAGTTTGATTTAAAAGACGATTCAAGGCAGGAAAACGTTTCTGACACAGAAAACGATGCTGATGAGGATGCTTTAAAGAATCAGCTTCAAATGGCACTTGATGGCTTTGTCAATGAGGGAAATAAGCCGTCTGAGACTATAGACAGCAGTGCAAAGGATGATAATGAAGATGACAGCGAAGATGATGATTTGCAGTTCATCGACTTAAATTAGTGAATATGACTGGAGGATATGACTTGAAACCATATACAAGTAAGGCTAAAAAAGCAATAGATTTGGCTGCACGTATATCAAAGAAAATGAATTACAGCTATGTTGGAACAGAGCACATACTGGCTGGCCTTATAAAAGAGGGCACCGGTGTGGCAGCTGAGATTCTAACAGCCTGCAATGTGGAATATGATAAGCTTATTTCGATGATTGAAGACCTGATTTCACCGGGGGATAACATCGAAGTGATGGACAGGGATGGCTATTCACCAAGGACACAGAGAGTATTGGAGCGCGCATCGGAGGAAGCCGATAGATTTGAGTGCAATGAGATAGGTACAGAACACTTGCTGATGGCTATAGTACTGCAGGGAGACTGTGCAGCTGCAAGACTTTTAAACACCATGGGTGTTAACAGTCAGAAGATGTTTATAGATATTCTTGGTGCGATGGGTGAGGATCCGTCTGCATACAGGGATCTGATGAAAAGCTACAGTACATCATACAATTCTGCGACTCCTGTATTAGATCAGTATTCCAGAGATTTGACAGATATGGCAGAGGCAGGGCTTCTTGACCCTGTTATAGGCAGAAAAAAGGAGATGGAGCGCGTTATCCAGATACTTTGCCGCCGTGGCAAAAACAATCCATGTCTGATTGGAGAGCCGGGAGTGGGCAAGACCGCTATAGTAGAAGGACTTGCGCAGGATATAGTCAGTGGCAATGTTCCGGATATTCTTTTGGGAAAGAGACTGGTTTCTCTTGATATGTCCGGGCTTGTAGCCAAATCAAAGTATCGTGGTGAGTTTGAGGAGCGTATCAAGAAGGTGATAAGCGAGGTTTCAAATGCCAAAAATGTACTGCTTTTCATTGATGAGCTTCACACTATAATAGGTGCAGGAGGAGCAGAAGGCTCGTTAGATGCATCTAACATATTAAAGCCTGCGCTTGCCAGAGGCGAGGTACAGGTAATCGGCGCCACTACCATAGAAGAGTACCGCAAATACGTGGAAAAGGATGCTGCGCTTGAGCGCCGTTTCCAGCCGGTGATGGTTGAGGAGCCGGGTGTGGATGAGACAATAGAGATACTCACAGGATTAAAGGGACTCTATGAAAAGCATCATGGTGTCATCATAACAGATGAGGGTGTGAAAGCAGCAGTAAACCTTTCTGCACGATATATAAATGACAGATTTTTACCTGATAAGGCGATAGACCTTATGGATGAAGCGGCAGCCAGGATAAGGCTTAAGAATCTGACATCATCTGACGAGCTGCTTGCACTGAAAAAAGAGATAACAGATAAGCAGAACCAGTTGGAAAATGCTTTGTCGAAAGGAGATCTCGCAGCTGCCGGCGCGCTTATGTCGGAAAAGGAAGTGCTTGAAAATAAACAGCAGAAGCTTATCAGAAAGAACCGTCGCACAGGAGCCAAAAATCAGCCTGTAGTCGGCGAAAATGAGATAGCGGATGTAGTATCGGGATGGACCAAAATACCTGTAAATAAGCTTACAGAGTCAGAGGCAGGACGACTTGCAAAGCTTGAACAGATACTTCACAAGCGTGTAATAGGACAGGAGGAGGCTGTTTCTGCTGTTGCAAAGGCAGTCAGACGAGGCCGTGTTGGTTTAAAGGATCCTAAGAAGCCGATTGGCTCATTCCTGTTTTTGGGACCGACAGGAGTAGGTAAGACGGAGGTGTCAAAGGCGCTTGCTGAGGCTGTCTTTGGCAAAGAAGATGCCATGATACGTGTTGACATGTCAGAGTACATGGAAAAGCATAGTGTTTCAAAGATGATTGGTTCACCACCGGGATATGTGGGCCATGAGGAGGGCGGACAGCTCTCGGAGAAGGTCAGACGCAATCCTTTTTCTGTTATACTGTTTGATGAGATAGAAAAAGCACATCCTGATGTGTTCAATATACTTTTACAGGTGCTTGATGATGGTAGAATCACTGATTCACAGGGGCGCACGGTTGATTTCAAGAATACAATAATCATCATGACATCAAATGCAGGAGCTTCTTCTATTATAGAGCCAAAGCGCCTTGGCTTTGGTGCAGGTGATGACGAAAAGCAGGATCACGAGCGTATGAAGAACAGTGTCATGGAGGAGGTCCGCCGTATATTTAAACCTGAGTTTTTGAACCGAATCGACGAGACTATTGTATTTAGAGCTCTCAACAAGGATGACATGAAGCATATAGTGACACTTCTTGTAAAGGAGCTTAAGAAACGCTGTAAAGAACAGCTTGATATAGAGCTCACAGTGCGCGACAGTGCAAAATCCTTTATCGTGGACAAAGCCTATGACAGAAAATATGGCGCAAGACCTCTTAAACGAAAACTTCAGGAGGAGATTGAAGACCGTATGTCAGAGGATATTATTACCGGCAAAATTAAGCGCGGCAATAAGGTAATAATTTCTACGAAAAACAAACAAATTTCATTGACTGTTGAGTAGAATTGGATTTATAATTAATATATCAATATAGCTACGGGAGGATAAAAATGGCTGTAATAAGTGAATTAATCCGTACTGAGGAAAACGGAAAGCTCAGCTTCGGAGATTATACATTGGCTGCAAAGGCAAAACTTGACAATTTTGAGAAGGATGGAGATATCTACAAGGTAAAGACCTTTAAGGAGATTACAAAGCTCGAAAGAAACGGACTCTTTGTATACGAGTCTGTTCCGGGAACAGCGGTTATGGATTTCGAGGAGACTGCTGATACAGTGACATTTACTGTGGAGGGACCTGAGGATGCTCAGATTACTCTTGGCCTTGAAGAGGAGACAGAGTACGAAATTGATATAGCTGGAGCTGTTGCAGGTACTATGAAGACAAATCTCGGCGGCAAGCTCAGCTTAAGCGTAGAGCTTGAGGGTGTTGATTCAGTCGATATCAAAGTATCAAGAAAATAGAGCATATTTTTAGCCCGGTGAAAGCCGGGCTTTTTGTATTTTATAAAGGAGAACAATATGGCAAAAGGAAAGACCTCTGTATTTTTCTGCCAGGAATGTGGTTATGAATCGGCAAAATGGATGGGACAGTGCCCGGCCTGTAAGGAATGGAATACATTTGTAGAGGAAACCGTAGATAAAAAGTCGATAAGTTCGTCGGGAAAAGTAAAAAAAGAATCAAAGGCGGCACAGGTTCTGCCTCTTTCGGCAGTAAAAAGCGAGAAAGAGGAGCGTATAGTGACAGGTATAGCCGAGTTTGACAGAGTGCTTGGTGGAGGAATTGTGAGGGGGTCACTTGTGCTTGTGGGAGGAGATCCGGGTATAGGAAAATCCACGCTTCTACTTCAGGTATGCAGGGAACTTTCACAAAAAAAGGTGCCATTACTTTATGTGTCAGGTGAGGAATCCCTGCATCAGATAAAGATGCGTGCCGACAGACTTGGTGATTTTACGGATTCACTGGAGCTTTTATGTGAGACAAGTCTTGATATAGCAAAGGACGTGATTCAACGAAAAAAACCGGAGGTTGTTGTAATAGATTCCATCCAGACTATGTACAATGAGGAGATAGCGTCGGCACCGGGCAGTGTCTCACAGGTCAGGGAGACAACCGGAGTGCTTATGCAGCTTGCAAAGACTCTGGGTATTTCTGTTTTTATAGTAGGACATGTGACAAAGGATGGTGCGGTTGCGGGGCCGAGGACGTTGGAGCATATGGTTGATACTGTACTTTATTTTGAGGGTGACAGGTATGAGTCGTACAGGATACTTAGAGGCGTTAAGAACAGATTTGGTTCGACCAACGAGATAGGCGTATTTGAAATGAAGGCGGAGGGACTTGTTGAGGTGGAAAATCCGTCGGAGTATATGCTTAGCGGTAAGCCAGAGGGAGCATCAGGATCAATTGTCACATGTTCCATAGAGGGAAGCCGCCCGATACTTCTCGAAATCCAGGCTCTTGTATGTCACAGTTTTTTTAATAATCCAAGGCGTACAGCAAATGGTACAGATTATAATAAAGTAAATCTACTCATGGCGGTCCTTGAAAAAAGAGCCAACCTGTCACTGTCAGACTGTGACGCTTATGTGAATATAGCAGGCGGTATAAGGATGAACGAGCCGGCGATAGACCTTGGGATAGTGCTTGCAATCGCATCAAGCAAAATGGATATTATAGTGCGTGAGGATACCATATGCTTTGGAGAGGTGGGCTTAAGCGGAGAGGTACGCGGAGTTACCATGTCCGAGCAGCGTGTGACTGAGGCAAAGAAGCTTGGCTTTAAAAAGTGTATTGTTCCCAAAGTGTGTCTTTCAGGAGTGTCGCATATTAATGGAATTGAGATTGTCGGTGTGGCAAATATCAAGGAAGCGATAGAGGCTGTCAGATAGTAACTGTGAGAATTGTATATAATAAACAGACAATTTAGAAAATTTGTGTTTTTTAAGGTAGTTTTACTACTTTAATTAATTGCAGAAAATCCGTTGACATATGTGTGCCGGGATGATATTATATCAAAGCTGACTCGCGGGACACATTGAGTTGTAGAGCTTGTGAGTTACATTTTACAGACATGACTTTATAGATATTGCTTTGAAAATAAGTTGAAAAAGTTATGAAAAAAGTTCTTGACAAATGTAAAACATTTTGATAGAATAAACAAGCTGTCGCAAGACAGAGAACTTAAAACGAAGTTCAAAAAAATAAAAAAGTGCTTGACAAACGAACAGCGATTTGATAAAATAAACAAGCTGTCGCAAGAGAGCAAAACAAAGAACATTGATAACTGAACAGTGAGAAACCTTGAAAGATTTTGAGAATCAATCAGAACGCTTCAATGAAAATTGAAGACCTTTAAAACAGTAAATTCAGATTCTATCTGAATGAACGAATTAGCCAAGTTTAACTTGACTGAGATCAACTTTTTAACATGAGAGTTTGATCCTGGCTCAGGATGAACGCTGGCGGCGTGCT
>OKUR01000580.1_pt1 | contig 16108 bp, 12 predicted proteins | sample 1606671 | NCBI WGS metagenome assembly OKUR01 (sample SAMEA3882519, study PRJEB24775) | human gut metagenome | biome: human-associated habitat; feature: intestine environment; material: feces | place: Netherlands | collected 2009/2010 | reverse complement strand
GTATTTTGCTGCGGAGATCATACACTCGACACCGCGGGAACCAAATCCTCCCGGAACAATGATACCTGCCATATCGCCGAGCAGTTCTTTTGTATTGTCATCATTTAATGTCTCAGAATCAATCCAGTGGAGATCGACGGTAGCACGCTCAGCAATTCCGCCGTGTTTTAATGCCTCCACAACAGAGATGTATGCATCATGCAGTGCAATATATTTTCCGACCAAAGCAATTTTTACTTCTTTGTTCGGGTGGCGGAGAGAATCTACCATGGCTTCCCAGTCTTTTAAATCCGGTTCCGGGCAATCTAAATGCAGGGCCTTACATGCAACCTTGGCAAGATTTTCCTTTTCCATGGCAAGAGGTGCCTCGTAAAGATACTCAACGTCAAGGTTCTGGAGTACGTTGCCGTTTGGTACGTTACAGAACAGGGCAATTTTGTCTTTTAAGCTCTGATCAAGTTCATGCTCGGAGCGGCAGACGATGATATCCGGCTGGATACCCATTCCCTGAAGTTCTTTGACGCTTGCCTGTGTCGGTTTTGTCTTAAGCTCACCGGAAGCCTTGATATAAGGGATCAGTGTGACATGGATCAGAATCGCGTTTTCGTGTCCGACCTCATGCTGGAACTGGCGGATCGCCTCTAAGAACGGCTGGCTCTCGATATCTCCGACAGTACCGCCGACCTCAATGATCGCGATATGTGTCTCATCGGAAGTGAAATTGCGGTAAAAACGGCTCTTGATCTCATTGGTGATATGCGGGATCACCTGGACAGTACCTCCGCCGAAATCGCCGCGGCGCTCTTTCTGGAGCACAGACCAGTAAACCTTACCGGTGGTCACATTGGAATTTTTTGTTAGGCTTTCATCGATAAAACGTTCATAATGTCCTAAGTCCAGGTCTGTTTCTGCACCGTCATCGGTAACGAATACCTCACCATGCTGGATCGGGTTCATGGTTCCGGGATCGATATTGATATACGGATCGAATTTCTGCATGGTCACTTTGTATCCACGTGCTTTTAATAATCTTCCAAGGGAAGCAGCCGTGATACCTTTACCAAGACCGGAAACGACACCGCCGGTGACAAAGACATATTTTACAGGCATAGGTTTTTCCTCCTCATAATTATAGTAAATTTAAAAAATATTTCACGTATTTTATAACCCATATAGTATACAACTAAGTTTACGCAAAATCCAGCATAACTTAAAAAAGATAAAAGTGAATTTAGAAATAATTTAGAAAACACATCAAAAGTTCATGAACTGTGTATTGCTTTTGCGTGTTGTTTTCAATATAATAAAGAAGATATTGACGAATATCAGATAAAATCCAGATGCAGCAGATACTGCAGATGTTTGGAAAGGATAGATTATGGATAACCAGGGACCAAATAATTACAATAATGGAAATAACAATTACAACAATAACGGTGGTAATAACGGCGGCAATGGCGGTGGGAATAATGGCGGTAACGGCGGCAGGGACAACCATAACGGACAGCTCATCATGGCATTTGTCCTGGTTTCCCTCATCGTGTTGTTTATCATGAGCATGGTGTCAAACCGTTTTTCACAGATGAGCACTCAGGAGATCTCTTATTCGGAATTTTTAGAAAAAGTAGAGGCAGGAGAAGTCAAATCCGTAGAGATCGGTTCTTACGAGATCGATATCACGCCGGTCACAAAGGATAAGAGTCCTTATCAGCCGACTTATTACTGCGGACGTGTGGCAGATGAAGATCTGATCCCGCTTTTGAAAGAAAAAGGTGTGGAGATCTATGGAGTGATTCCGGATAACACTTCCACCTGGATCTACAGCATTTTAAGTTATCTGATCCCATTAGTACTGATCTGGGTACTGCTCGGCTTTTTGATGAAACGTATGGGCGGCGGTGCTATGGGTGTTGGCAAGAGCAATGCCAAAGTTTATGTCGAGAAGCAGACAGGTGTTACCTTTAAGGATGTAGCAGGACAGGATGAAGCGAAAGAGTCCTTACAGGAAGTTGTTGATTTCCTGCACAATCCGAAGAAATATTCAGAGATCGGTGCAAAGCTGCCGAAAGGTGCGCTTTTAGTAGGACCTCCTGGTACTGGTAAAACATTGCTTGCAAAAGCGGTGGCAGGTGAGGCGAAGGTTCCGTTCTTCTCACTGGCAGGATCGGATTTCGTGGAGATGTTTGTCGGTGTCGGAGCTTCCCGTGTGCGTGACCTGTTTAAAGAAGCACAGAAACAGGCACCGTGTATCATTTTCATCGATGAGATCGATGCGATCGGTAAGAGCCGTGATACCCGTTACGGCGGCAATGATGAGCGTGAGCAGACGTTAAACCAGTTACTGGCAGAGATGGATGGTTTCGATACATCGAAGGGACTTCTGATCTTAGCAGCGACCAACCGTCCGGAGGTACTTGATAAAGCGTTACTCCGTCCGGGACGTTTTGACCGTCGTATCATTGTCGATAAACCGGACTTAAAGGGACGTTTAGAGACATTAAAGGTTCATTCCAAAGATGTCATGATGGATGAGACCGTAGACCTTGATGCACTTGCGCTTGCAACGGCAGGACTTGTAGGTTCCGATCTTGCCAATATGATCAATGAGGCTGCCATCAACGCAGTAAAAAATGGCAGAAAGTTTGTAAACCAGTCCGATCTGTTTGATGCATTTGAGCTTGTTGCGGTCGGTGGAAAAGAGAAGAAAGACCGCATCATGAGCGATAAGGAGCGCAAGATCGTATCTTATCACGAAGTCGGTCATGCAATGGTAACTGCACTGCAGAAAAATACCGAGCCGGTACAGAAGATCACAATCGTACCGCGTACCATGGGCGCACTTGGATATACATTACAGACACCGGAAGAAGAAAAATACCTGCAGACCAAGGATGAACTGCTTGCAAAGATCACAACCTACATGGCAGGCCGTGCGGCAGAGATGCTGGTATTTGGTTCTGCGACGAGCGGTGCAGCCAACGATATCGAGAGTGCGACTTCGATCGCGAGAGCGATGGTCACACAGTACGGTATGTCCGATAAATTTGGTATGATGTGTCTGGCAACGGTTGAGAACCAGTACTTAGATAACCGTGCAGGACTGATCTGTGGTGAGGAGACTGCAGCACAGATCGATCAGGAAGTACTGTCCATCATCAACAGCAGTTATGATGAAGCATACCGCATGCTTGAAGAAAACAGGGAGGTTCTCGACAAGATTTCAGGATATCTCTACGAGCATGAGACGATCACCGGAAAAGAATTTATGAAGATTTTCCGTGAATTAAAAGGAATCCCGGAGCCGGAAGAAGAGGAGAAAAAAACATTCTTCGAGCAGGCAGAGGATGCTAAAAATGCGTTAGAGCAGGCGAAAACAGAAGAACATGCAAAAACGGAAGGACAGACAGAAATAAAAAATCAGGCAGAAGCAGAAACTTCACGTGCAGCGGAAGATCAGAATACTGTATCCTTGGAAAAGGGCAGTTTTATTGATCAGGTCGTAGACGATCAGACAGCAGCACATGAGGAACACCAGAAATAACGCAGCAGAGGCTTCGCTGCAGAAGTATCAGAAATAAAAGCTGAAAAATAAGATAAATATCAGCAGGATAAGTATAAACAGAACGATCAGAGCAGGAATGAGGTTTCATGTTTAACATCGCAGAAGAATTAAAAAAACTCCCGGATCAGCCGGGAGTTTATATTATGCATGACAGCCACGATGCGATCATCTATATCGGTAAGGCTGTCAGTTTACGAAAGAGAGTACACCAGTATTTCCAGCCGAGTCATGATGAGGGCATCAAAAAGGCACAGATGGTAAAACAGATCGCACGTTTCGAGTATATTATTACGGACTCGGAATTAGAGGCGCTTGTGTTGGAGTGCAACCTGATCAAGGAACATTGTCCAAAATACAATACCATGCTGCGCGATGACAAGACTTATCCCTATATCCGTGTGACGGTCGGTGAGGATTTCCCACGGGTACTCTTTTCACGTCAGCAGAAAAAAGACAAATCGAGATATTTTGGGCCATACACCAGTGCGGGGGCAGTAAAAGATACGATCGAGCTGATCAATAAGCTTTACCAGCTTCGTACCTGTAATCGTGTACTGCCGAGAGATACCGGCAAAGAGCGCCCGTGTTTAAATTACCATATCCATCAGTGCCAGGCACCCTGTCAGGGTTATATCAGCAGGGAAGAATACCGGGAAAGAATCGATGCTGCCGTCGAATTTTTAAATGGAAACTATGCACCGATCTTAAAATCCTTAGAAGAAAAAATGAACGAGGCATCCGAAAATCTGGAATTTGAAAAGGCAATCGAATACCGGGAGCTTTTAGGCAGTGTGCGCCAGATCGCGCAGAAACAGAAGATCACGCATACTGACGGTGAGGATAAAGACATCATCGCGCTTGCATCGGATGACAGGGATGCCGTGGTGCAGGTATTTTTCATCCGTGACGGAAAGCTGATCGGCAGGGATCATTTTTATGTCAGGGTCGGGACAGAGGATACCAAAAGCCAGATTTTAACAACTTTTTTAAAACAGTTTTATTCGGGAACGCCGTTTATTCCAAGGGAGATCATGCTGCCGGAGGAGATCGAGGATCACGAGGTCTTAGCCGAGTGGTTAACCGAAAAAAGAGGAGCCAGGGTTTATATCCGTGTTCCGCAAAAAGGTATGAAGGAAAAATTGGTAGAGCTGGCGCAGAAAAATGCAGAGCTTGTACTTTCCCAGGATCGCGAGAAGATCAAACGCGAGGAGGGAAGAACCATCGGCGCGATGAAAGAGATCGAGCATCTTCTGGGGATGGAGGGACTTTCCCGCGTGGAGGCATTTGATATTTCCAACATCAACGGTTTTGAGACGGTAGGATCCATGATCGTCTACGAAAAGGGAAAACCAAAACGCAGTGATTATCGTAAATTCAAATTAAAAACCATCACAGGGCCGGACGATTACGCATCCATGCATGAGGTTTTGACCAGACGTTTTACGCACGGTATGCAGGAGAAAAAAGAACTTGCAGAACGGGAAATGTCAGAGGAATATGGAAGTTTCACAAGATTTCCGGATCTGATCATGATGGATGGCGGCCGCGGACAGGTAAACATTGCATTAAAAGTGCTTGATGAACTGAAAATAAATATTCCGGTCTGCGGTATGGTAAAGGATGATAATCACCGCACCAGAGGGTTATACTATCAGAATAAAGAGATACCGATCGACCGGACAAGCGAGGGCTTTAAACTGATCACGAGGATCCAGGATGAAGCGCACCGTTTTGCCATCGAGTATCACAGATCTTTAAGAAGCAAAGAACAGGTACATTCCGTACTTGACGATATTCCGGGCATCGGTCCGGCACGAAGAAAAGCCTTAATGCGCCGGTTCCAGTCACTTGAGGCGATCCGTGAGGCTTCGGAGGAAGAACTCGCAAAGACAGAGTCGATGAATGAGCAGGCGGCACGGGCAGTTTATTCTTTTTTCCGGGAAGATAAACACGGGTATTCAAGTTGAAGAATTCCGGTATTTATGGTAAAATGTCGTCAGAATCGTTACGAAAAATATGTTTAGGAGAGGACAAAGGATATGGAAGGTGTTGGAGTAGCAAAGATCGCGCAGATCATGGATTTATGTAATTTTCTGCCGGATATGGAATTAAAGGGACATCGCATTATGATCAGTGATGTAAACAGACCGGCGTTACAGCTCAGTGGTTATTTTAAACACTTTGAACAGTCGAGGGTTCAGATCATCGGTACGGTAGAGTACACATATCTGCAGCAGTTAGACGAGGAAAAACGTGAAAAGATTTACAGTGAATTTATGGGATATGATATTCCGTGTGTTATTTTCTGCAGGGATCTGCGGCCGGATGATTCTTTCCTGAAAATTGCAGAGGAGAAAAATATTCCGGTGCTTGGCACAAAACGCAGTACTTCCGAATTCATGGCAGAGCTTATTTATTGTCTGAATGAACAGCTTGCACCGTGTATTACGATCCATGGCGTTTTAGTAGATGTCTACGGCGAAGGACTTCTGATCATGGGTGAGAGTGGTATCGGAAAAAGTGAGGCTGCACTCGAACTGATCAAACGAGGACATCGTCTTGTAACGGATGATGTGGTGGAAATCCGCAAGATCAATGAGCATACACTCATCGGAACGTCACCGGATATCACACGTTACTTTATCGAACTTCGCGGTATCGGGATCATCGATGTGAAAACACTGTTTGGTGTAGAGTGTGTCAAGGAAAAACAGCAGATCGACCTTGTGATCAAGTTAGAGGACTGGAAGAAAGAAAATGAGTACGACCGTCTTGGATTAGAGGAAGAATATACAGAGTTTCTTGGCAACAAGGTAGTATGTCACTCACTCCCGATCCGTCCGGGACGTAACCTTGCCGTCATCTGTGAGGCGGCGGCTGTCAACCACAGACAGAAAAAGATGGGATACAATGCAGCACAGGAGCTTTACCGCCGTGTGCAGGAAAATCTCACAAAAAAATCTTCGGACGATGATGAGTAAAAGCCCGGAGTCAAAAGAATAGCATAAATGGAGGCAATATCAGTCATGGAAAGAAAAAACGCATGGGAGAAATACCCGGAAGGCAAAAAAAGAGAAGAGGTATTTCAGTTTGCAGAGGATTACAGAAAATTTATTTCTGAGTGCAAAACAGAGCGTGAATGTACCACAGAATTTGCAAAAAGAGCCGAGAAAGCAGGTTTTGTAAATCTGGATAAAGTATTGGAAAAAGGAACAAAATTAAAAGCCGGAGACCGTGTGTATGCGAATAACATGGGAAAAGGAATCGCCATGTTTGTGATCGGAAAGAAGAGCATGGAAGAAGGAATGAACATTCTCGGAGCACATATCGATTCCCCACGTATGGATTTAAAACAGGACCCATTATATGAGGATACGGATTTTGCAATGTTAGATACCCATTATTATGGAGGTATCAAAAAATACCAGTGGGTAACACTTCCACTTGCATTGCACGGCGTGATCGTCAAAAAAGACGGAACCGTTGTGAAAGTCAATGTCGGAGATAAACCTGGTGACCCGGTATTTGGTGTCAGCGATCTTTTGATCCATTTATCCGGAGAGCAGCTTGAGAAAAAGGCAGCGAAGGTGATCGAGGGAGAGAACCTTGATCTGATCATCGGAAGTATTCCGGCAGAGGAAGCGGGCGATGACAAAGAGGCTGCAAAAGAAAAAGTAAAAGCAAATATCATGAAGATCCTTGCAAAAGAATATGATATAGAGGAAGAAGATTTCTTATCTGCAGAGATCGAGGTCGTTCCGGCAGGAGAGGCAAGAGATTACGGTTTTGACCGCAGCATCATCATGGGATATGGACATGATGACAGAGTATGTGCATACCCTTCCTTTATGGCAATGCTTGCAATGGAAAAACCGGAGATCACGAGTGTCTGCCTGCTTGTAGACAAAGAGGAAATCGGCAGTGTCGGGGCAAGCGGCATGCAGTCACGTTTCTTCGAAAATACCGTTGCAGAGGTCATGAATGCAGCAGAAGATTATTCGGAATTAAAATTAAGACGTGCCCTGAAAAACTCCAAAGTACTTTCATCGGATGTATCCGCTGCATTTGATCCGAATTATCCGTCTGTTATGACAAAACGCAATGCAGCATATTTTGGAAGAGGACTTGTATTTAACAAATACACCGGAGCGAGAGGGAAATCCGGCTCTAACGATGCCAATGCAGAGTATGTCGGATATTTAAGAAATATCATGGATAACAACAATGTGTCATTCCAGACGGCAGAGCTCGGAAAAGTAGATCAGGGTGGCGGTGGAACCATCGCATACATTCTGGCAAACTATGGAATGAGTGTTATCGACAGCGGTGTTGCAGTATTAAACATGCATGCTCCGTGGGAACTCATCAGCAAAGTAGACTTATATGAAGCATATAACGGTTATGTCGCATTCTTAAAAGAAGCGTAAGACCACAGAATTGAGGAAAGCATGAATCAGCAGTTTTTGACAGAACTTAAAGCAGTCACAGCAGAAAACAGAATTTTTACGGACGAACCGATGAAAAAACATACGACATTCCGTGTGGGCGGCCCGGCAGATATTTTAGTGCAGCCAAAGGGAACAGAGCTTGCGGCGGTCATCCGTCTGTGCAGGAAGTATGATGTCCCGTATCAGGTCATCGGAAACGGGAGCAATCTTTTAGTGGGCGACCGCGGGATCCGGGGACTTGTGATCGAGATGCTGTCAAAAGAAGATGAGATTTGTGTGGAGGACGACTGTATCACCGTGGGTGCGGGAATGCTGCTGTCAAAGACAGCAAACCGTGCTGCGGATCACGGACTGACCGGTATGGAATTCGCTGCCGGTATCCCGGGCAGCATCGGTGGTGCAGTTGTCATGAATGCGGGCGCTTACGGTGGTGAGATGAAAGATATTTTAACCGCCGTGACCGTCTTAGATCAGGAAGGAAATGAGAAGATTCTTTCTGCAGAAGAGCTTGAACTGGGTTACCGGACAAGCTGTATTTTAAAAAAAGGCTACATTGTAACGGGAGCTAAGATCAAACTGAAACACGGGGAAGAGACAGCAATCCGTGCCCGCATGGAGGAGTTAAAGAAGCAGAGAGTGGAAAAACAGCCGCTTGAATATCCGAGTGCGGGAAGTACATTTAAAAGACCGGAAGGATATTTTGCAGGAAAACTGATCATGGATGCGGGATTAAGAGGTTATCTGGTGGGAGAAGCGCAGGTGTCGGAAAAACACTGTGGATTTGTCATCAACCGCGGAAATGCAACAGCGGCAGATGTAAGAACCCTGATGCAGAATGTAGCGGATATTGTAGAAGAAAAGTTTGGTGTCAGATTAGAGCCGGAAGTTAAGATGATCGGTGAATTTTAAACAGGATTTGGATGCGCGCAAAGCGTTTTGAAATGGAGAAAAAAGATGAAGTTCGTAATTTTAACAGGAATGTCAGGAGCAGGAAAAAGTACAGCGATAAAAATGATGGAAGATATTGGGTTTTATTGCGTGGATAATCTACCGATCCCATTGCTGGAAAAGTTTGTGGAACTTACAACATTACAGAGCGCAGAACTGCAGAAAGTTGCAGTCGGCATCGATATCAGAAGCGGACAGTCATTTGATGAGCTGCATGGTGTATTAGACCACATGAAGGATAATGGGGTTGAATACGAGATCCTGTTTTTGGATGCCGAAGATTCTGTTCTGGTAAAACGATATAAGGAAACGAGAAGAAATCATCCTTTAGCGGGCGGCGAGCGCGTGGACAAGGGAATTGAAGAGGAAAGAAAGCGTCTGGCGTTTTTAAAGGAGCGCGCAGATTATATTATAGATACAAGCCAGCTTTTGACGAGAGAGTTAAAAGCGGAGTTGGACAAAATATTTATACAGAATCAGGACTATAAGAATCTGTTTATCACAATTTTGTCATTTGGATTTAAATATGGAATACCGGTCGATTCGGATCTGGTATTTGATGTCCGTTTTTTACCAAACCCGTATTATGTGGAGGGCTTGCGGGCAAAGACCGGAAATGATAAAGAAATTCAGGATTATGTCATGCAGTTTCAGGAAGCAAATGTTTTTTTGGACAAACTTGAAGATATGTTAGAATTTCTGATCCCGAATTATATCACGGAGGGCAAGAATCAGCTTGTGATCTCCATAGGATGTACGGGAGGAAAACACAGGTCTGTAACACTGGCAAATGAATTATACAAACGTCTGTCAGGAAAAAAGGGTTATGGACTGAAAATCGAGCATCGGGATATTGGCAAAGATGCTTTAAGGGGAAAATAAAGAATGTCTTTTTCAAGTGAAGTGAAACAGGAGTTAGCAAAGCAGAGTGGAAAGAGCAGGCATTGTCAGATCGCTGAACTTGCGGCGTTAGTTGCTTTTGACGGAAAGCGTCAGCAGCTGATCGGGGATGCGGGAGATGTGCTGGATTCGGAAAATCCGCTTCTGCAGGAAAAATATGGACTGTTACTGGCACAGCTGTTCCATGTTAATATAGAAGAGATAGATACATTGCCACTGGAACGCATTCTTGAGACAATCAAGATGTGGAATCAGTCTTTAAGGTGTGCAGACATCACAGAGACGGTAAATGGTATTTTACTGCAGCAGACATGTTGCAGGCGGGCATATATCCGGGGGGCATTTTTAGCAGGTGGATCGATCAGTGATCCGAATAAATCCTATCATTTTGAAATTGTCTGTGCGTCGATGGGAAAAGCGCAGCAGATTCAGAAGATAATGAGATGCTTTGCTCTGGACGCAAAGATTGTATCAAGGAAGAAATCATTTGTGGTTTATCTGAAAGAAGGAGCTCAGATCGTGGATGTGCTGAATGTGATGGAGGCACATCAGTCACTGATGGAGTTGGAGAATATCCGTATATTGAAAGATATGAGGAATACGGTGAATCGAAAAGTGAACTGCGAGACTGCGAATATCAATAAAACGGTTTCCGCTGCTGTAAAGCAGATTGACGATATAAGGTATATTGAGGAAACAAAAGGACTCGATAAGCTGCCGGAAGGATTGAAGGACATGGCCCTTACAAGACTTACATATCCGGAGGCATCTTTAAAAGAGTTAGGCGCACTTCTGCAAAATCCGGTAGGCAAGTCCGGAGTGAACCACAGATTGCGCAAGTTAAGTGAAATGGCGGAAGAGATAAGGGCTAAGCAAGGAGGAACATTATGATCAAAAAACCTGTTAAGATTCAATTGTCCGAGGGATTAGACGCCAGACCGATTGCACTTCTTGTTCAGGAAGCTAGTCAGTATTCAAGTTCGGTATATATCGAAGTTGACCAGAAGCAAGTCAATGCAAAGAGCATTATGGGGATGATGAGTCTGACACTGATGCCGGGAGAGGAAATCACCGTTGTTGCGAACGGAACAGATGAAAAGGAAGCAGCAGCTGGTATCGAAAGGTTTCTTGTGAACGTTAAGAACAGATAATTGCATAAAACTTTGAAGAGTCTGCCGAAAGCAGGCTCTTTATGCTATAATGCATGTATCCGTAAGGAGCTGTGGGGACAGCCCTTATAGAGAAAAGAATAGATAACAGGAGGACGGACGTATGAAAAAAGCATTGTTTATTTATAATCCGAATGCAGGAAAGGGACTTTTAAAACCGAAGCTTTCTGATATTATTGACATTATTGTAAAAGCAGGATATGAAGTGGTTGTATATCCGACGCAGAAATATAAAGACGCTTATTATAAAGTAAAGACATTTACAGAGGAGTATGACCGTGTGATCTGCAGTGGTGGTGACGGAACACTTGATGAGGTCGTAACCGGAATGATGAAGAGAGAAAAAAAGATTCCGGTCGGTTACATCCCGACAGGAACGACCAACGATTTTGCGAGCAGTCTCCATATCCCGAAGAATCTTCTCCAGGCGGCAAGTACAGCTGCAGGGGGAAAAGAATTTCCCTGTGATATCGGACGGTTTAACGGAGATGTGTTCGTGTACATTGCAGCATTCGGACTCTTCACGGATGTATCTTATGAGACAAAGCAGGAAATGAAGAATGTTCTGGGACATCTGGCATATGTGCTGGAAGGAGCAACCAGAATTTTTGATATCCCGTCATATAAATTAAAAGTGACACATGACGGAGAAACGATTGAGGACGAATTTATTTATGGTATGGTGACGAATTCCAGATCTGTTGGCGGTTTCCGTAATATGATCGGGAAGAATGTGGTTTTTGATGACGGAGAATTTGAGGTTACCCTGATCCGGACACCGAAGAACCCGCTCGCGCTTCAGGAGATCATTGGGGCGCTTCTGAGCAGCCAGATCAATACGAAGCACATTTATTCATTTAAGACAGGTGAGATCCATTTTGAATCAGTGGAAGAGATCCCATGGACGCTGGATGGAGAGTTCGGTGGGGAACACGATAGTGTCTGCATCAAGAACGCGAAACAGGCGCTTAAAATCGTAGTTCCGGAAGAGGAACAGTAAAAAAATAAAAAAAGGTCTTGTCAAATGAAAAGAAGTACGTTATACTAAGCAAGTGAGTTAGCCAGACAGCTAATGAACATACATCTGGCCCCCTGGTCAAGCGGTCAAGACGCGACCCTCTCACGGTCGAATCAGGGGTTCGATTCCCCTGGGGGTCAGCCTATAAAAGCCTTTAACAGAGAAGTGGAGGAATACAAAATGTTAGTTTCAGCAACAGAGATGTTAAAAAAAGCAAAAGCAGGTCATTATGCAGTAGGACAGTTTAATATCAACGATCTTGAATGGACCAAAGCAGTTCTGACTGCAGCTGAGGAATTAAGATCACCGGTTATTCTTGGTGTGTCTGAAGGCGCAGGAAAGTACATGGCTGGATACAGAACAGTTGTAGGAATGGTAAATGGAATGATCAAAGAAATGGACATTTCGGTTCCGGTTGCACTTCATCTTGATCATGGTAGCTATGAAGGCTGCCTGAAATGTATAGATGCAGGATTCTCATCAGTTATGTTTGACGGATCTCATTATCCGATCGAAGAAAACATTGAGAAGACTACAGAACTTGTTAAACTTTGCCATGGAAAAGGACTTTCTATCGAAGCAGAAGTTGGTTCTATCGGTGGAGAAGAAGACGGTGTTGTAGGAATGGGCGAATGCGCAGATCCTAAGGAATGCAAGATGATTGCAGACCTTGGCGTTGATTTCCTTGCAGCAGGTATCGGTAACATTCATGGAAAATATCCGGCAAACTGGAAAGGACTCAGCTTTGAGACTCTTGCAGCAGTTCAGGAGCTCACAGGAGAACTTCCGCTCGTACTTCACGGAGGTACAGGAATTCCGGATGATATGATTAAGAAAGCAATTGACCTTGGAGTTTCTAAGATCAATGTTAATACAGAATGTCAGCTGGTATTCGCAGAAGCTACCCGCAAATACATTGAAGCAGGAAAGGATCTTGAAGGAAAAGGATACGATCCACGTAAACTTCTGAAACCGGGTGCAGATGCAATCGTTGAAAAAGTAAAAGAGAAAATGATTCTGTTCGGTTCTGACGGAAAAGCTGAATAGTCTGATTTTTGATAATATCATGGACAAGGCGTCCGAAGAAAACGGTATAAAAGGAGTTTTGCGTAAGTGCAAGACTCCTTTATTTGAATCAAAAAACGACCGTTTTGTATAAGTAGTAGAAAATGAGTAGTAGAAAAGAGAGGTACATGGGATGAGCGAATGGATTAGTGTAGCAGAAATATTTGGAGAAAACGTCTTCAATGATGCTGTTATGCAGGAAAGACTTCCGAAGAAGACTTACAAAGAGCTGAAAAAGACGATTGAAGAAGGTAAAGAGCTTCAGGCTGCAACAGCAGACGTTATTGCACATGAGATGAAAGAGTGGGCGATTGAAAAGGGTGCCACTCACTATTCGCACTGGTTCCAGCCTCTTACAGGAGCAACAGCTGAAAAGCATGATTCGTTTATTTCAGCACCGAAGTCAGATGGAAAGATCCTGATGGAGTTTTCGGGAAAAGAGCTGATCAAAGGAGAACCGGATGCATCTTCCTTCCCGTCAGGAGGACTGCGTTCTACATTTGAAGCAAGAGGTTATACAGCGTGGGATTGTACATCGCCTGCATTTGTTAAAAAGAGTCCGGATGGGAAAAGATCGATTTTATATATACCGACGGCATTTTGTTCCTATACCGGAGAAGCATTGGATCAGAAGACACCTCTTCTTCGCTCTATGGAAGCAATCAACAAACAATCCATCCGTCTTCTGCGTCTTTTTGGAAACACAACGTCCCAAAAGGTTACACCATCTGTTGGAGTTGAGCAGGAATATTTCCTGGTAGACAGAGAAAAATATCTTAAGAGAAAGGATCTTGTATTTACAGGACGTACATTATTCGGAGCAAATCCTCCGAAGGGACAGGAACTGGATGACCATTATTTTGGTGCGATCCGTGAGAGAATTGCAGCATTTATGACTGATGTCAATGAAGAACTCTGGAAGATGGGTGTAGCTGCAAAGACACAGCACAACGAAGTGGCACCTGGACAGCATGAGCTTGCGCCGATCTATGCACAGTGCAACGTAGCAGTTGACCATAATCATCTGATCATGGAGACGCTGAAGAAAGTGGCATATCGCCATAATCTTCAATGCCTGTTACACGAAAAGCCGTTTGAAGGTGTAAATGGTTCCGGAAAGCATAATAACTGGTCACTGGTTACAGATGATGGGATCAACATTCTGGATCCGGGAAAGACACCTCATGATAATATTCAGTTCCTTCTGGTTCTGACCTGTATTCTCCGTGCAGTAGACCTGCATGCAGACCTGCTCCGTGAATCTGCTTCTGACGTAGGAAACGATCACAGACTTGGAGCAAATGAAGCACCGCCGGCAATTATTTCCGCATACCTCGGAGAACAGCTTGAAGACGTGCTTGCACAGCTTAAAAGGCGGCAAATTACATACCGGTGTAAGTACGCTCCCGGATTTTGCAAAGGATGCAACTGACAGAAACCGTACTTCACCATTCGCATTTACAGGAAATAAATTTGAGTTCCGTATGGTAGGATCCAGAGACTCGGTGGCAGCACCGAACGTAGTATTAAATACAATCGTGGCTGAGTCCTTCTCTGATGCCTGCGATGTACTCGAAAAAGCAGAAGATTTTGATCTTGCAGTCCATGATCTGATCAAGGAATATGCATCCAAACATCAGAGAATTGTATTCAATGGCAACGGATATTCTGATGAGTGGGTGAAGGAAGCCGAAAGAAGAGGACTTCCGAATATTAAGACCATGGTAGAGTCTATTGAATGTCTGACATATGACAATGCGGTTGAAATGTTTGAAAAATTCGATGTATTCAGCCGTGCAGAACTGGAATCCCGTGCAGAGATCAAATATGAGGCATACTCAAAGGCAATCAACATTGAAGCACGTTCCATGATCGATATCGCAAGCAAGCATATTATCCCGGCTGTGATCCAATATGTAACTTCGCTGGCTAATTCGATCAACCAGGTAAAACAGGCAAGCGCTGCAGCATATACAGGTGTACAGGAAGAACTTCTTGTACAGTCGGCTGATCTTTTGAAAGACACAAAAGAAGCACTCAGAGCACTGGAAACTGTTGTGGCAGAAGTACCGGAGACAGAAGGAAAAGAACAGGCATTCTTCTTCATGCAGAAAGTTGTACCGGCAATGGAAGCTTTAAGAAAACCAGTGGATGAACTGGAAATGATCGTCAACAAGAATATGTGGCCGATGCCTTCTTACGGAGATCTGCTGTTCGAGGTCTAAGAAGTGACTGGTATAAGTGTTGAAAAAGAAGTTGAAAACTTATGAAGTTTTGTGAAAATATACACAAATTAAAAAATTGGTCTTGAAATTTGAAAGAAAAAAGAGTATCGTAAATATATCTTAAATAACAGAGATCACAATGAACGAGGAAGTTCCACAAAGTGGAGCTTCCTCGTTTTTTTGCGTTAGAGAAAGGAAGGTAATTATGAGTAGTGGATGGTTAAGCGTGGCAGAAATTTTTGGCGAAGATGTTTTTAACGATGCAGTAATGCAGGAACGTCTTCCGAAAAAAGTTTACAAAAAACTCCATGAAGTAATGGAGGAAGGAAAAGAATTAGATCTTGAGACAGCCGATGTCGTTGCACATGAGATGAAAGAGTGGGCTATTGAGAAAGGTGCAACACACTATACACATTGGTTCCAGCCACTGACAGGTGTTACAGCTGAGAAACATGATTCTTTCATTACAGCTCCAATGCCAAACGGAAAAGTATTAATGATTTTTTCCGGTAAGGAATTGATCAAAGGTGAGCCGGATGCATCATCTTTCCCATCAGGAGGACTTCGTGCTACATTTGAGGCGAGAGGTTATACAGCATGGGATTGTACATCACCTGCATTCGTTCGTCAGGATGCCGCAGGCGCAACACTTTGCATTCCAACAGCTTTCTGTTCTTACACAGGAGAGGCACTGGATCAGAAGACACCACTTCTTCGTTCCATGGAAGCAATCAATGAGCAGTCACTTCGCTTATTAAAACTATTTGGAAATA
>OKUR01000578.1_pt1 | contig 16146 bp, 15 predicted proteins | sample 1606671 | NCBI WGS metagenome assembly OKUR01 (sample SAMEA3882519, study PRJEB24775) | human gut metagenome | biome: human-associated habitat; feature: intestine environment; material: feces | place: Netherlands | collected 2009/2010 | reverse complement strand
GTCTTCTGAAGGCAGAGGACAAGTTTGACTACACCAAGGGTTATAAATTCTCTACTTATGCCACCTGGTGGATTCGTCAGGCCATTACCCGCTCCATTGCTGATCAGGCCCGCACCATCCGCGTGCCGGTACATATGGTGGAAACCATTAATAAGATGAACCGTGTAGGCCGCCGGTTCCTGCAGGAACATGGGCGGGAAGCCACCAATGAGGAACTGTCCAAGGAAATGGGCATCAGTGTGGAAAAAATCCGGGAAGCCAAGAAAGCAGCCCAGGATCCCATTTCCCTGGAAACGCCAATCGGTGAAAAGGAAGATTCCCATTTAGGCGATTTCATCGAAGACCAGAAGACGGCGTCTCCGGAAGATGAAGCAGCAGCTACCATGAGAAGAGAACAGGTCTACAAGATGCTGGATACCCTGACAGAAAGGGAAAAAGGCGTCCTGGCACTCCGCTTCGGCATGGATGATGGTACGCCCCGTACGCTGGAGGAAGTAGGCAAGCACTTTGGCGTCACCCGCGAACGTATCCGCCAGATCGAAGGAAAAGCGCTGAAAAAATTGAAAAAACAGGCCATGCCCATGGCAGGACTGTAAGGGAGAAGAGCTGTGCCGGAAAGGGCACGGCTCTTTTTTTCAGCGGGTGCGTATGGCATTCCCGAAGAGTCATCGGCATAAAGCTCCTGGCAGGTCGGGCCGCAGAGTGTCTTCATGAATCCGGTTTCTGAAATGATTTTCCACTGGCTTTTCTGTGTTTCCTGTAGTATAATATTCAAGCATTCAGCATCAAAGTACCTGCTTTTTCATTGCAATGGAAGAAAAAGTATGATACAATGCTACTGTTAGTCTGGACAGTCCTCTGCCAAAAGCGATCGGCATGAATGTCTTGTGAGAAGGAGGAAAAGATCGTGAACATTATTGAAACACTGGAAAATGAACAGCTCAGAAATGACATTCCTGAATTCCGCCCGGGGGACACCGTCAGAGTTCATGTAAAGGTCGTCGAAGGAAAGACTGAACGTGTACAGGTATTTGAAGGCATCGTGATTGCCCGTAAAAATGCCGGCGTAAGAGAAACTTTCACCGTTCGTCGTATTTCTTACGGCGTAGGCGTTGAGAAGACCTTCCCGGTACATTCCCCGAACGTTGCTAAGTTCGAGGTTGTCCGCAACGGTAAGGTTCGCCGTGCTAAGCTCTATTATCTCCGTGACAGAGTTGGTAAGGCAGCTAAGGTCAAGGAAGCTATCAGATAATTCTTTCTATAAAAACGAGTCGGCTTTGGTCGGCTCTTTTTTTTATATCCACGACTGAGTTGTTCGCACGATATACGGTAGGGGCGAACAGCGTTCACCTGCATATATCGCCCGACAATTTTATGATATTCGTACATTCGTTATATTTTCACAAACCATGTAGGGCGTCGTCCCCTACAGTTCTGAATTTGTACAAGTTCTGAGCATGGGCGAACACTGTTCGCCCCTACAGATTATTTGGGATAGTTTGTCTTGCCGCAAAATCACATGACATTTCACCGTCACATTGCACAAAATATCAGCACATGATTTGTGCAAACAAATGATTTATATTTTAATTTGGCAACATTTCTGCAATTGTTGCATTTTTTATGCAACAAAACGCCCTTTTTTCTGGATAAGTAGAGGGGGATAATTTCCTCTGCTTCACAGAGAAAGGACGATAAAAATGGCAAAGAATTTTCACACAGACAACAAAGCGTTCATGCTTTACAAAGACTGGGAGGACATTTTTCAAGCGCTTGACAGCAGCGAAGAGATAGGGGAGCTTGTCATGGCGCTGTTTGCCTATGCAAAGAGGGGAGAAACTCCAAAACTGTCAGGCGGAACAAAGATAGCGTTTCTTATGATGAGGGCTGCTATCGAGCGTGACGGCATTGCATGGGAAGAGACGTGTGCTCAAAGGAGCAAGTGCGGTAAAAAGGGCGGCAGACCTAAAAAGTCTGATGAGTCAGGGAATACTGATGAAAAAGCTGAGCAGACAGCTGCATCAGCAGATAATGCAGAAGAAAAACCTCAGGGTATAAATGATACCGCAGAAAAACCAAAAGCTTTTTCACAAACCAAAAGGTTTTCAGAAAAAGCAAAAAAAGCTGATAAAGATATAGATATAGATAAAGACAAAGATACAGATATAGATATAGATACAGATAAAGATAAAGATAAAGCTATAGATAAAGAGAAAAAGAAAGACGCAGGGACAGCGGAGTCTGTCGTCAGGTCTTTCGGCACACACAAAAATATAATGCTCACATCAGAGCAGTATAACGAGCTTGAAAGCAGGTGTCGGTCTGTCGGTCTGTCTTTAGAGAGCTATATATCTAAATTATCTCAATGGCTGTTTTCCAAGGGAAAGCACTGTACAGACCCATACCGCATAATCTCAGGCTGGCTTGACGATGATTCAAAGAGAAAGGCTGCGGCAAAGCCCAAGAACAAACAAGGCTGCGATCTGTCGTGGTATGATGACTTTGCCATGAATGTTGATCTGTCAAAGTTCCTGTAGGGGGTGTTTTGCTGTACTTGCCATATCTGCACGATGTATGTGTAGGGGCGAACGCTGTTCGCCAGTTGAAGTAGCAAACCCTGATTATTACATTGTTCGGTAGATGTAATAACTATCCCACCGCATCTACAATTCAGAATTATGGCAAATTCTGAGCAGGGGCGAACACTGTTTGCCCCTACAGATTATTCGGGAGAGTTTGTCATGCCGCAAAATCGCTGCGCTCGGTGCTTGTGCACAACTCTGTTCAGCTATGCTCATTCCTCACTCCTCATTCCTCACTTAAACCCTCCGCTCCCCCTATCTCAAAGAAATTTTCCTTACCCCCTTGTAATTTGTTTTGAAATTTGATATAATAAATCTATATGAGTATTTGACGGCTTTTGCCGCCTTTGGATAAAGGATCGAGGCTTTTATGGACGATAATAAAAAATTCGGCGACGTTTCTCAGGAGGATATTGACAAGGCTAAAAAAGCCGCCCCTGACGACCTAAAGGAAAAACAGCCCGTGAATGTTATGGACGAGGTCTTTGAATGGGCTGAATCTTTCGTGTTCGCTATGTTTATGGTGATCCTGATATTTACTTTTTTCTTCAGGATAGTTCTTGTTCAGGGCCCTTCTATGCGTGAAACTTTGCAGGATCAGGACAGACTTATAATCACTCACATAAATTATACACCCCAAAAGGGCGATATAGTTGTTATCAACAGCGAAAAGCTCGGCAAAACTATCATCAAGCGTGTTATCGGCACAAGCGGAGATAAGGTTGTCGTTGATTATAATAACAACACCGTTACAGTAAACGGTAAGGTCATTTCAAATGACAATATCAGGGAAGCTATGTATAACACTAATCTCTTTGATGAGAAATATGAAGTGGAAGAAAATGTTTTTGAGTATGACGTGCCTGAGGGCAAGCTGTTCGTTATGGGTGATAACAGAAATAATTCCACAGACAGCAGAAGGATAGGCTTTATCGACCCCTCCGACGTGCTTGGCAAGGCAGTTTTAAGGCTTTATCCATTTGACAGCTTTGGTAAGGTAAGTTGAAAAAGCAGGGCAAAAGAGCTGCCGATAATCTGTTCGACTTTCTTGAGATCATAGTCATGGCAATGTTCGTGGTCGTGCTTGTTTTTACTTTTGTGTTTAGAACAGTCAACGTACAAGGACAGTCGATGCAGGACACTCTTTTTGAAAATGATTCTCTTGTTATATCAAAACTGCTTTATACGCCAAAGCAGGGGGATATAGTTGTGGTCAACTCGTCTGTTCTTGACAATAGGATAATCAAACGTATCATTGCCGTAGAAGGACAAAAGGTCGAGATAGACAACAAGTCGGCTATAGTCAAGGTCAACGGAGCAGTGCTTGACGAGAGCTATATTAAGTGCGACGGCAGCTTTGATGACGAGTATTTTGATGAAAGATACTATAATAAAGAAAGTGAAGTTTATGAATATGAAGTGCCTGCGGGATGTTGCTTTGTAATGGGCGACAACCGAAATCATTCCACAGACAGCCGTGTAATAGGATATGTGCCTTATGACGAGATAGTCGGCAGAGTGCTGTTTCGATTTGCGGCAGGCAATGACGAGGGCATTGGTAAGGTAGATTGAGTTAGAGTAAGGAGGAAGATATGAGCGAAGTATCTCACGTTCAGTGGTTTCCTGGACATATGGCAAAAACACGCCGCATAATGGCGTCAAATCTAAAGCTTGTGGACGCAGTTGTGGAAATAACTGACGCTCGTATCCCGTTTTCAAGCAGAAACCCTGAAATGAAGCGTATCGTAGGCTCAAAGCCAAGGCTTGTGCTTCTCAACAAGGCTGATTCAGCCGACCCTGAGGTAACGGCAATGTGGCTGGACTATTATGCAAAACAGGGTATCACAGCACTTGCTACAGATTGTCGGAGCGGCAAAAACGTAAGCAAGTTTTATGGAAAGCTCAAAGAGCTTTTAAAGGACGATATTGAGAAATGGAATGCCAAGGGTATGTCCGGCAGACCTGTAAGAATAATGATAGTCGGTATACCAAACGTTGGCAAGTCGTCATTTATAAACAGACTTGCAGGGTCAAGGCTTGCAAAAGTTGAGGACAGACCCGGTGTTACAAGAGGTAAACAGTGGGTGAAGCTTGACGAGGGCTTTGAGCTTTTGGATATGCCCGGTGTGCTGTGGCCTAAGTTTGAGGATAAGCTTGTTGGCGAAAGGCTCGCATTTACAGGTGCAGTCAAGGACGATATCATGGACATGGAATATCTTGCCTGCCGTCTGCTGGAGTTTTTGAAAGAGAATTATCCTGAGCTTATCGAGAAACGTTATGGCGTCAGAACAGATGATATAGAGCCTGCTGACGAGGAAACTATCGGCTGTGTGGTAGGCTTTGAGCTTCTTGAAAGGATAGGCAGAAAGCGTGGCTTTTTAGTTTCTGGCGGAGAGATAAATACCGAAAGGGCAGCCATTACAGTTATGGACGAGTTCAGAAACGGTACTCTCGGCAGACTTACTCTTGAAAAGCCAAAGGGGTATTGATATGACGCTCAGTGAGTTTGACAACGAGATAAGAAAAGATCATAACGTGGTGTGCGGCTGCGATGAAGCCGGCAGAGGTCCTCTTGCAGGAGATGTGTTTGCAGCGGCTGTGATATTTGATAAGGACACAGTCATAGAGGGGATAAACGACAGCAAAAAGCTGACAGCGAAAAAGCGTGAGGAGCTTTTTGATGAGATAATGGAAAAAGCAGTTGACTTTTCTATACAGACCGCAACAGTGGAAGAGATAGAGGATATAAATATACTTAACGCCGCAATGCTCGCAATGAAAAGAGCGGTGGAGGATATGGATACAAAGCCTGACGTTTGCCTTATCGACGGGAACAAGACCCCTGAGGGGCTTGAATGTCCAGCCATAGCGGTGGTAAAAGGAGATGCCAAAAGTCAGGCAGTGGCGGCGGCTTCAATTCTTGCAAAGGTCGCAAGGGACAGGTATATGGAGCAAATGGCTGAACAATATCCTGAGTATCGGTTTGAGAAGCATAAGGGCTATGGCACAAAGCTCCACTATCAGATGATAGACCAGTATGGACCATGCGGTATACATAGAATGAGTTTTCTCAAAAAGTATTATGCAAAGAAAAATGGGCATTGACCATACCCAGCGCCGAAAGGCTGGCAATATCGGGGAGGACGCAGTTTGCGGCTTTCTTGTAAGACACGGGTATGAGATAATAAAGAGGAATTTTACCGTCAGAGGCGGTGAAATAGATATAATCGCAGAGAAAGCGGATATCATAGCCTTCGTGGAGGTCAAAACTAGGGAGCATGGCTCTCTTACCTCTGCTGAAGAGGCTGTCGATCCGGTCAAGCAGCGGCATATCGTTCAGACAGCACAGGCTTTTTGTAAGGGGATTTTAGAGCCTGTGTGCTGTCGGTTCGATGTTGCGGCGGTGGAGCTGGAGAACGGCAGAGTCAAAAAGCTGAGATATTATGTGAACGCTTTTGATGCAAGTATGAAATAAAGACCATGGGTCGGATATGCCGAACGAACTGTGTCTGTAGGGGCGAACACTGTTCGCCCGTGACGTGGAATGTTAGACGTTATCTGAACAAATGGTCTGTAAATAGCCGACACCTGTCGGACATCTAAAACAAGAAGGGTTGTTGTTTATGTTTTACAAAAGTACAAGAAACAGCGAAGTAAAGGTTTCGTCTGCACAGGCGATAGCACAGGGCATTTCTGAGGACGGCGGTCTTTTCGTTCCGTCTGAGATACCTGCCATAACACTTGATGATATCAAGGCTCTTGGCGAAAAAAGCTACGCTGAGAGAGCATTTTTCGTTTTCTCAAAGTACCTCACAGATTTCACAGAGGCTGAGATACGCTACTGTGTAGGGGGTGCTTACAACACAAAGAATTTCGACACAGACAATATTGCAGAGCTTGCTCACCTTTTTGACGGCACTTATATGCTTGAACTGTGGCATGGTCCAACTTGTGCGTTCAAGGATATGGCTCTTCAGATTCTGCCGTACCTGCTCACAACTTCTATCAAGAAGCTTGGCGTTGACAAGAAGGTAGTTATCCTCGTTGCTACATCAGGCGACACTGGTAAGGCTGCTCTCGAGGGCTTCAAGGACGTTGAGGGTACAGAGATACTCGTGTTCTATCCTGAGGACGGCGTTTCAGCTATGCAGAAAAAGCAGATGACAACTCAGGAGGGCGGCAACGTTGGCGTTTGCGCAATCAAGGGCAACTTTGACGACGCTCAGACAGGTGTTAAGACTATCTTCACAAGCAAGGAAACTGCCGACAAGCTTGCTGAGAACGGCATGATGTTCTCCTCTGCAAACTCTATCAACTGGGGCAGACTTGCACCACAGATAATCTACTATGTATCTACATACGCTCAGCTTGTTGCTGACGGTGAGATCGAGCTTGGCGACAAGATAAACATCGTTGTTCCAACAGGCAACTTCGGTAATATCCTCGCAGGCTACTATGCAAAGCATATGGGCGTTCCTGTTAATAAGCTTATCTGCGCTTCAAACGCAAATAACGTCCTCACAGACTTTATAAAGACAGGTATTTATGACAGAAATCGTCCGTTCCATACAACTATCTCTCCTTCTATGGATATCCTTATTTCCTCTAACCTTGAAAGACTTCTCTATCACCTCAGCGGCTCTGATGACGCTCAGATAAGAGAGTGGTTCGGCAGCCTTTCCAAGACTGGCAGATATGAGGTAACAGACGAAGTGAAGAAGGCTATCGCTGACGAGTTCTATGCAGGCTGCTGCGACGATGAGCAGACAAAGGCTTGCATTAAGGAGATCTATGACGAGTATTCCTACACCTGCGACACTCACACAGCCGTTGCAGTGAAGGTATACAAGGACTATGCGGCTGCTACAGGCGACAAGACAAAGACTGTTATCGCTTCAACAGCAAGCCCATATAAGTTCTCAGGTTCAGTTCTTGCAGCTATCGGTAAGGATACAAACGCTGACGAGTTCGGTCTTGTTGACGAGCTTGCCGAGGTTTCAAAGATACCTGTTCCTGCTTCGCTTGCTGCACTTAAGGATAAGGAAGTAAGATTCACAAAGGTGATCGACAAGGCTGATATGAAGGACTACATCTACTCAGCTCTGGGTATTTGATATGTACCCGTCCGACTATTGTCGGGCGGAGGTCAGCGCACAGCGTATGTCCACTGACCATGGCGAGGGGAATTAGCCTCTTGCCTTGAATGTCTTGCACTCTGTTTCGTCACAGCAGTTAGGGTCGGTGCAGGTACAGCCTACGTTGATCTTGCCTGCGGTACATTCGCAGTTGTTGCTGTTGTAAACGCATTTGTCTACGTTGCAGTGGATACCGTAAATTCTATCCTTCTCCATTTGTACATCGCTCCTTCCGCAGCTTTTTGCTGCAAAAGTAGTATGTGCATGAGTGGTCGGGATAATACATGAAGTTTCTGGAATGGAGGAAAAACCGTGAGCCTATTTGCCATTGCCGACTTGCATTTGTCGCTGGGTACAGATAAACCAATGGATATATTCGGCGGCTGGTCTGACTATGTGACAAAGCTTGAAACAAACTGGCAGAACAAAGTTCGTCCTGAGGACACTGTGGTGATACCCGGCGATATCTCGTGGGGAATGAATTTTGAGCAGTCGAAAAAAGACTTCGAGTTCATAAATAAGCTCAACGGCAGAAAAATAATATCCAAGGGCAATCACGATTATTGGTGGAACACCAAGAACAAAATGGATAAATTTTTCGCAGAAAACGGTTTTGATACCATAAATATACTGCATAATAATCATTACAGCTATGAGGGCTACGGCATATGCGGAACGAGAGGCTGGATAAGCGATAACGGCGAGCCTGCGGATCAGAAGGTTCTGGCAAGGGAAGCAGGCAGACTTGCACTCTCTATCGAGTCTGCACAAAAGGCAGGCTTAGAGCCTGTGGTGTTTTTGCATTATCCGCCGCTTTTCGGCAATAGCTGCAATTATGATATGCTTGAAGTGCTTCATAAATACGGCATAAAAAAGTGTTTTTACGGACACCTTCACGGAAGAGCCCACGCTTATGCAATAAACGGCACTCGTGACGGAGTGGAATATCGGCTTATAGCTAGTGATTTCTTGCGTTTTGACCCATTGGACATAACGAAAATTGTGCAAAGTGACAATTTATAAAAAAATGCTGGAAATGACAATATATTTGTGCTATAATGTATAAGATACATTTATATAATGGAGGAATAATAAATGAGTTTAAAAGCTACAAACAATGTTGAAACCAATAAGTACGAGCTTGAGATCGAGATCTCTGCTGAGGATTTTGAGGCTGCAATAGAGAAAGCTTATCTTAAAGCAAGAAAGAATATCGCTATGCCAGGCTTCCGTAAGGGTAAGGCTCCTAGAAAGCTTATCGAAAAGGAATACGGCGAGCAGGTATTTTTTGAGGACGCTGTAAATCTTCTGTACGCCCCTGTTGTAAACGGCGCAGTTGAAGAGTCCGGTCTGGAACTTGTTACTCGCCCAGAGGTAGAGGTAACTGAGATCAGCAAGGAAAACGGTGTAAAGCTCAAGGCAACTTGCATCACAAAGCCTGAGGTTGAAGTTAAGGACTATAAGGGTATAGAAGTTGAAAAAGTTGTCAATCCTGTAACTGATGAGGATATCAACAAGCAGCTTGACGCTCTCAGAGAGAAGAACGTAACAGTTGAAACTGTTGACGACAGAGCAGCTGAGAACGGTGACGACGTTGTTATCGACTTCGAGGGCTTCAAGGACGATGTTGCTTTCGAGGGTGGTAAGGCAGAAGATTTCACACTGTCACTTGGAAGCGGTCAGTTCATTCCTGGCTTTGAGGATCAGATCGTTGGTCACAACGCCGGTGAGGATTTCGACATCAACGTAACATTCCCTGAGGAGTATCAGGTAAAGGAACTTGCAGGCGCACCTGCTGTATTCAAGATCAAGCTCAAGAGCATATCAAAGAAGGTTATGCCTGAGCTGGACGACGATATGGTAAAGGATTCAACAGAGTTCGATACAGTTGACGAATACAAGGCTGACGTTAAGAAGAAGCTTGAGGAAGCTAACGAGAAGCACGCTGATTCTGAGGTAGAGGCTAAGATATTCGATAAGGTCATCGAGAACATGACAGCTGAGATCCCACAGGTCATGTTTGACAACAGAGTAAACGAGATGATCGGCGAGCTGGAGCAGAGACTTGCACCACAGGGCATCTCACTTGATCTCTATATGCAGTATACAGGTCAGACTATGGACACTGTAAAGAAGGCATATGCTGAGCAGGCTGAGAAGCAGGTCAAGCTCAGACTTGCACTTGAAAAGATCGCAAAGCTTGAGAATATCGAGGTAACTGAGGACGAGCTTAAGGCTGAGTTCGATAAGCTTGCTGAGGCTTACAAGCTTGACGTTGACCAGATCAAGCAGTTTATCCATGATGACGACCTTAAGAAGGATATTGCAGTTGGCAAGGCTGTTGACCTTATCAAGGACGCAGCAGTTATAAAGTAAGATAATTTATGCTTTCGCCCGCATGACCTTATGCGGGCGAAAATAGATTAAGGAGGCAATTTTATGGCATTGGTACCTTATGTAGTGGAACAGACAAGCAGAGGCGAGAGAAGCTATGACATTTATTCCCGCCTGCTCAATGACAGAATAATCATGCTCTGCGACCAGATAGACGACGCAGTGGCAAGCGTAGTAGTGGCACAGTTGCTTTATCTTGAGGGACAGGATCCTGAAAAGGATATCGACCTTTATATAAACAGCCCCGGAGGAGTTATCACAGCCGGCATGGCTATCTATGATACTATCCAGTATATCAAGTGTGACGTGTCAACTATATGCATGGGTATGGCTGCTTCAATGGGTTCATTCCTGCTTTCAAGCGGCACAAAGGGTAAGAGATTTGCTCTGCCAAACAGTGAGATACTCATTCATCAGCCTCTTATCGCAGGCGGCGGAATTTCTGGTCAGTGTACAGATATCAAGATACATTCTGACCACATGGTAAAGACCAGAGAGAAGCTCAACAGGATACTTGCCCAGAACACAGGCAAGCCTATCGAGCAGATCAACATCGACACTGAGCGTGACAATTATATGACAGCTCAGGAGGCTCTTGAATACGGTCTTATCGACAAGGTAATAACTAACAGATAGGTTCGGTGAAATAAATGGCTAATGATACAATAAGAAAATGCTCGTTCTGCGGCAAGCCTGAGGACAAGGTTAGAACACTTTTTTCAGCAGGCACGAGCCACATTTGTGACGAGTGTGTACTTTATTGCTATAATGTTCTGGCTGAGCAGGAGGGACTTCCTGCAACAAAGCAGCGTGGCAGGGGCAAGAATGCAGCTGACAGCGGTATAACCCTTAAGAAGCCTGCGGAGATAAAGGCAGTTCTTGACGAGTATGTTATCGGTCAGGAGGACGCAAAGATAGCGCTTTCTGTTGCGGTGTATAATCACTATAAGAGAATTTTGTCACTGGGTGACGATGATGACGTAGAGATACAGAAAAGCAACGTTTTGCTTCTTGGACCAACAGGAACAGGAAAAACTTTGCTTGCACAGACTTTGGCAAGGCTTCTGAACGTGCCTTTTGCTATTGCTGACGCTACTACGCTCACAGAGGCAGGCTATGTAGGCGACGATGTTGAAAACGTGCTTACAAGGCTTATTCAGGCGGCAGATTATAATGTTGAAGCGGCTCAGAATGGTATTATTTATATCGACGAGATAGATATCAAGAAAGTCGGAGAACGTTTCTATCACAAGAGATGTAAGCGGTGAGGGCGTACAGCAGGCACTTCTTAAGATAGTAGAGGGCTGTGTGTCCAATGTGCCTCCACAGGGTGGCAGAAAGCACCCACATCAGGAGTTCATACAGATAGATACCAAAAACATTCTGTTTATCTGTGGCGGAGCTTTTGAGGGACTTGACAGTGTTATCAAGAAGCGTACAGAATCATCATCACTTGGTTTTGGCGGAAAGGTCAAGAGCAAAGAGGACGATAACAATGTGATGAAGAGGGTAGTACCACACGACCTTGTGAAGTTCGGTATCGTACCGGAGCTTGTGGGCAGACTTCCTGTTATCACTGTACTTGACGAGCTTGACGAGGACGCACTTTGCAGGATCTTGACAGAGCCAAAGAACTCGCTTATCAAGCAGTATACAAAGCTTTTCAAGCTTGACAACATCGATTTTGAGATCACAGAGGACGCAAAGCGAGAGATAGCCAAGAGGACTATTGAAGAAAAGACAGGAGCAAGAGGACTTAGAGCGATAGTTGAGAAGATACTCACAAAGCTCATGTTTGAAGCACCGTCTGATGATGAGATAGTTGGCATAAAGATAACGGCTGAATGTGTTCGTGGCGAAGCAGAGCCTGAGATAACTCGTGCGGTAAGCTCGGCCAGAAAGAAAAAATAGTACAAATCTTTGTACAGATAAATGAGAGGCGGAGTATTCTGCCTCTTTTTTTGTTGCATATCTGCGTTATCCGCACATTATTTATTTGTTTAACAAACCATGTAGGGGCTGGCGCCCTCGACAGCCCGCTTTTTGGACGTTACATCTTGTAATTTATTGCACAAACTTTGAGAAAACGCACAATTTGTGGTAGGGACGAGCATTGTTCGCTCGTTTCGGTCGCTTGTATAAATTTGTCACAATCAAAAAAATTCGACACTTCGATATCGGGACGTCTGCATTTTGTTGTTTACGATACGAGGTCATGAAGCTAATGGGCGACGCTCCCCACTTTGACCGCATTTTCCCTTGAATTATGCGGAAATATGTGCTATACTAAAGAAAATACACTATAGGGGGTATCCATATGAATGAACTTATCCAACAGTTTATTACTGATGAAGTCACTGCTCTCACTTACTCCGACCTTTGGAACTTCGTCAACTCCAACTCCATTTGCCGTGGTACTTTCGAGGGCAATAATCACATGATAATGAAAATCTCCTCTAATCAATTCATTATTTATCGCATTTGCCTTGGTATGGAAAACACCAAATATCAGGAAGCTGTTCTCGTTGCAAAAACCTACCTGCTTAAAAAGATAAACAGCATGGCTTATCAGCTTCATTTAGAGGATATTCAGAACATTTTAGACTAATTGCTTTTAAGGAGATCATAAAATGAGCGTGCCTTTGGCTGAACGAATTAGACCCAAAACCCTTGATGATATTGTGGGACAGACCCACCTGTTAGGCGAAAATAAACCTCTCAGGCGTATTATCGAAAGCGGTAAAATACCGAATATGATTTTTTATGGTCCGTCAGGTGTAGGCAAAACTACGGTCGCAAGAATGATAGCAAATAATGCTAATATGACTATGCATAAGCTTAACGGCACAAGTGCTTCTATTGCGGACATCAAACAGATAGTTGCTGAAACTGAAACACTCAGCGGCATTAATGGTATCTTGCTTTATCTTGACGAGATACAGTATCTTAACAAAAAACAACAGCAATCGCTTCTTGAATACATTGAAAACGGCAAGATAACTCTTATCGCTTCTACCACTGAAAATCCGTATTTTTATGTGTACAATGCTATAATCAGCCGTTCAACTGTGTTTGAGTTCAAGCCGCTGACTTCGGAGGAGATCTTGCCTGCAATAAAGCGTGCTTTTCAGCTTATGGCTGATGAGTTGGGGCTGAAACTGCGTCTTGAAAATGGTGTGTTGGAGCATATCGCAAGGGGATGCGGCGGCGATGTGAGAAAGTCAATAAATACAGTTGAGCTTTGCATACTTTCGGCAGATAATGACGGTGAAAAGCTCACCGTGAACCTTGATAATGTGAAGCTTCTTACTCAGCGCAGCAATATGCGTTATGACCGTGCAGGAGACGAGCATTATGATATCCTGTCGGCTTTGCAGAAGTCCATAAGAGGTTCTGACGAGAACGCCGCACTTCATTATGCCGCACGGCTTATGGAAGCTGGGGATATCATTTCTCTGTGCAGACGGCTGCTTGTTATCGCAAGCGAGGATATAGGACTTGCGTATCCTATGGCGGCGGTAGTGACGAAATCCTGCGTTGATTCGGCATTGCAGTTGGGACTGCCTGAAGCAAGGATACCATTGGCGGAAGCTGTGGTTCTTCTTGCCACTGCTCCAAAATCAAATTCTGCTGAATCAGCAATAGACGCAGCTTTAGCAGATGTGAGAAATGGTGATTTTGGAGATTATCCACGGCATTTGCAGAATAAGCATTTTGACGGCGAGGGCGCAAAAGTGAAAGGACAGCACTATCTTTATCCCCATGACTTTCCGAACCATTGGGTAAAACAGCAGTATCTGCCTGATAAGCTTGTGGGGAGGACTTATTATCAGTATGGTGAGAATAAGACGGAGCAAATGGCGAAAGCCTATTGGGAGAAGATAAAGAAGTGAGAAATGGAAAAAACGAAAAGAGCGCAGCGTTCTTGCGGCAGTAAAACCTATTCTCCACAAAAATTAATCGCCGCAGGCGATACCTTAATTCCTCACTCCTCATTCCTCATTCCTCACTATAAAAAAATTTTCGTTGACATGAAAAGAAAAATACGTTATAATAAAAGAGAACGGAATGTCCGTAAAATTTTATGATTGGAGTAATTTCGATGAAAATAATGGATACTATCGGCTTTGTTGAAAATGTCGATAAAGAAGTCGGCGAAGCAATGGAAGCCGAGCTGGCAAGACAAAGAAGAAATCTTGAGCTTATCGCAAGCGAAAATATCGTTTCACCTGCCGTTATGGCTGCAATGGGTTCTGTGCTTACTAATAAGTATGCTGAGGGATATTCTGGCAAGAGATATTATGGCGGCTGTCAGTGCGTTGACGTTGTTGAGGATATAGCTGTTGAAAGAGCCTGCAAGCTTTTCGGTGCTAAGTATGCTAACGTTCAGCCACATTCCGGCGCTCAGGCTAACACTGCTGTTTATTTTGCTCTTCTTAAGCCGGGCGACACTGTTATGGGCATGAGCCTTGACGCTGGCGGACACCTTACACACGGCTCACCTGTAAATCTTTCAGGTAAGTATTTCAACTTCGTTCCTTACGGCGTAAATGACGAGGGTTATATCGACTACGAGGCTCTTTACAAGCAGGCTAACAAGTGCAGACCTAGACTTATTGTTGCCGGTGCAAGCGCTTATCCAAGAGCTATCGATTTTGAGAAGCTTTCTGAGATAGCAAAGGCTGTCGGTGCATATCTTATGGTAGATATGGCGCATATTGCAGGACTTGTTGCTGCAGGCTGTCATCAGTCGCCAGTACCATATGCTGACATTGTTACAACAACAACACATAAGACTCTGAGAGGCCCAAGAGGAGGACTTATACTCACAAACAACGAGTATATAGCTAAGAAGATAAATTCTGCTATTTTCCCGGGCACACAGGGCGGCCCTCTTATGCACGTTATCGCAGGTAAGGCAGTTTGCTTCGGCGAGGCTCTTAAGCCTGAATTTAATGAATATCAAAAGAGAGTAGTTGAAAATGCAAAGGCTCTTGCAAACGGACTTATCAATAGAGGTATGAAGCTTGTTTCAGGCGGTACAGATAACCACCTTTGCCTTCTTGACCTTCGTGGAACTAATGTAACCGGCAAGGAACTTGAAAACAGACTTGACGAGGTTCATATTACTCTTAACAAGAATACTGTTCCTAATGAGCCTCTTTCACCGTTTGTTACTTCAGGTGTTCGTATCGGTACTCCTGCCGCTACAACAAGAGGTCTTAATACAGACGATATGGACAAGATTGCAGAATATATCACTCTTGCAGTTATTGATTTTGATAATAATAAGGATTATATCACAAACGGCGTTTCCGAGATTTGCGCTAAATATCCTCTTTACGAGTAATTTAAAGAAGTGATATATATGAAAGTATTGTTAATTGAAATACTGAAATTTTTTCTTCGCATTATTTATGCGCCGATTAAGCTTTTTAAAACTAAGGACAGAATAGTTTATCTTTCAAGGCAAAGCAACGATAAAAGTCTTGATATGAGACTTCTTGAAAAAGAAATTGATAAGCAATGTCCTAATACCGAGCAGGTTTTCAGGCTCAAAATGATACCTGAAAGCCTTGGCGGTAAAATATCATATTGCTTTTCTGTTATCGGTGATATGTATTATCTTGCTACCTCTAAGGTTGCAATCCTTGATACTTATTCAATTACAGTTTCTTGCTTAAAGCATAAGAAAAGCTTAAAGGTTATTCAAATGTGGCACGCTTTAGGGGCACTTAAAAAATTTGGGCTTCAAAGTGTCGGCACTAAAGAGGGCAGGGACGAGAAAATCAGCCGTGCAATGTGTATGCATAAAAATTACGACTATGTTCTCTCTCCAAGCAAAAAAACAGCTAAATTTTATATGGAGGCTTTCGGTTGCGATAATTCTAAAATAAAAATTTGTTCACTTCCGAGAGTTGACGATATATTGACTGATAATAATGCCGCTTCAAGATTTTTTACCGAAAATCCGGGATTGAGCCACGATAAGATTGTTCTTTATCTTCCTACTTTCAGAGAAAAAGATGCTTATA
>OKUR01000574.1_pt1 | contig 16189 bp, 10 predicted proteins | sample 1606671 | NCBI WGS metagenome assembly OKUR01 (sample SAMEA3882519, study PRJEB24775) | human gut metagenome | biome: human-associated habitat; feature: intestine environment; material: feces | place: Netherlands | collected 2009/2010 | reverse complement strand
GTCGCTACCTTTTTGACCTCTGTGTCATCTTATGAGGGCGGTTGCGGATTTGAGGATTATAAAAAATATATACTTGATTTCAAGAATCATCCTCAAAAAATCGCCCCAAAAATACTCAAAATCCCCCAATTATCAAACTCCCCAAAGTATTTTCACACATCAGGAATCTGACATTATAAATTAGAGTGCCTGATGTGCCGGGCTTCTTGAATCTTCAAATTTTTCGAAATATCTAAGAATTGATGATTTGACTTGTGGAATGGGTTAGGGAAGGGGAGTGGTGATGGGAGGTGGATTTTGGTGGGGTGGGTGGCGATGGGGAGGCGGTAGGTGCCATCGTCGTCGCGGCTGATGAAGTAGTGGTGGGCGATGTCGTCGTTGATGATGATGGATCGCACCATTTTCTTGATTCGTGAGAGGTTTTGGTTCAATTTGTCGGGTTTGAGGAGTGCATCTACACTTTCTTCCACGTAGTTGCTGCCGGGGTGCACTTCCTCGTAAATGTCGATGAAATCGGCGCGATGGTTGCATAGTTCTTTCAGGCGGCAGCCTTCTGGGTGCAACAGGAACCAGATGTAGAGCGTGCGGCTGGCGGCACTCATCTTCAGTTCCATTTCATTGTATTCGGGGAAGATGATTTTGCGGTCGCGGTTCACTACCAGCATAGGCATCGTGTTCACCACATACTTGCCCTGTAGCGATGTGGCAATTAGTTCGGTAGGGTCGGCGTGATACTTTTGTATGAAGTCCATAATCAGAGCCTGAATCAACTGCAAGTCGTGGTTGCGCTGCTGCTGCAAACTCTGAGCATAGTCATTTTCTTGCACGTCCTCTCTCAGGATTTCGATTTGTGCCTCGTCCTCCTTCGTCAGTTTTGCTTCACCAACCTCGTCTTCATCCGTTAGCGTAAATCTCTCTGCATTGCCGTCCTCGATTGGTGTTGGTTCCTCAGCCCAATTCCCCTTTTTAGGAGCATAGCAATAATTCATCATCAGGTTGCGCTCATCACGGAACTTCCGCTCCCTTTTATAGACACGATGTTCAATCGACAGGAATTTACTTGATGCCGACTCGCCGGCTGCCAAACCGATTTCGGGGAAAATGAGTGTGAAGGTGCTGTTGTCGCCATCGCGATCTTCCTCCACCGAGGTGAGGCGGTTGTAGAACGTGAACAAGCCATCGTCGAGCGTGTGCATACTCTGAATCACGCAAGCGAGCACGGAATATCGGCCGATATTGCCAGCATTCACCTTTCGGGCGGCAATCACCATGCCAAGGCGGTTCACCTCTGGCACATGCGCCGTCACCACCTCCATTTTGGCAAGCCAACCGAGGTTGATGCTGCGCCTGAGCGACGACTTCAGCAAGTGGGTGTAGGCTTGAGCCTGGTGGTCACTACTCACAAACAGATACAGTTTGCCATACTCCAAGTGGTAGAGCAGTTCGGGATCGATAAAATTGGTCACGTCCATCATATTACTATCAGTTTTTCGGGATAAAGTTAATAAAAAAAGTTGTCACACTCACACTAATATGTAGTGCAAGTGCAACAACCGTGCCAATCAGGTATTAGGAATTGAAGAAGTTTTTGGAAATTCTCCTTTTCATCTCAGCGCGTTCTTCAGGTGTTGGGGCCATGCAGTAGTGCACATTGTCTGCCCACTTCATTCTGCTCTCATTCACAATTTTTGCCATTTTCTCTGTTCCCTCTTCCGTTTTTTCCCATGTCATGGTATTGTCGATTGAAAGGTTGAACGCCACTGATTCCACATCGTGGTCGGCACCGATGTAGGCAAACATCCACCCTTCCTGCTTGTAGGCTTCAATCAGTGCCTTGATGGCTTTACCCGAAAACTCTCGTGAAGCGTTTTCGTAGCCGTCGGTGATGATGGTCACCGCCACGCTGGCAGATTCGTCGTCCTTTACAGTGGTGTGCAAGCGTGTGCACACATTGCCTATGGCATCGTAGAGCGGAGTCATGCAGCAAGGCTCATAATCGGCAAGGGTGATGTCGTTCACCTTTTCGATAGGCGTGTTTTCGTAAATCACCTTCTGTTCGCAGCTGCAGAATGCCACCAGCGTCACAAACTGCTCCTGCTCCGCATTTTTCTTTCTCATGCTGCGAATGCAGCCGAATGTTTCGTTCACACTGTCGACGGCTTGCTTGCGAATGCTTGTCATCGAACCGCTCTTGTCGAGAATCACTACGTTGTAAATCTTGCTGTTCATTTTCGTTGTGTTTTAAAAATGTCGTTATTTGTGGTTAATTAAGATTGATTTCTTGTTTCATGCCACAAAGTTACATCCAATTTCCACGCACCCCCATTTCCTGCAACCTTGCATTTTTTCACCTCAAAATACGGTGGCATTTCTCCTAATTTATATGGTATTTGGAAATAATATTGTACCTTTGCATAATGCACAAGGGTTATTTCCTTGCTTGTAAATAGACCAAAATAAAACGCAAAAAAGAAGTTCTGTGACAGTAGCAAAACGGCTTTGGTCGGTCACCAAACCATGTTGGAGCATTTCTTTTAATGATATGGGACAGAAAAAAGAGTTTTTAAAATCACGTAAAAAAGTAACATTTGTTGACTTGTTTGCTGGTGCTGGAGGCATCAGCGAGGGTTTTATGCAAGCTTATACAGCAGACAAATATTTCGACTTTCTTTTAGCAAGCGACATAAACGAAAACTGTGAACTAACACATAGAGTTAGGTACAATGAGGTTCTCGGACTTGACACAAAATTTTTGTGCCAAGATATTATGGACGACTCCTTCTTGCCAAATCTTTTAAAGGAGTTGGCAGGCAAACAAGTTGATGTTGTGACAGGCGGACCAAGTTGCCAGTCATTTAGTCTTGCAGGAAGAAGAAAAAAACTTGATAAACGTGATGACCTGTTCTACCATTATCTCAAAGTGATAAAAGCGTTACGTCCGAAGTATTTTGTCATGGAAAATGTGAAAGGTATTTTGACAAAAGATGAAGGACGTATAAAAGAGCGTATTATCAGAGAAATTCGGTCGATTGTTGACCCGATGACTCTTGGGCAACTTTTAGATTTTCTGGACTACAATTTAAAAGGTTCAATTCCAACGGCATTATACAGTACCCTGGTTTTGAAACTGAAAATGGAAGTGAACGAGAATCCAAAAATAAAGGAAAGCGAATCGTTCTTTGAGCTCCTTGATGGTTTGTTGCGAGACTTGACTACCAAGCATTTGCCTTACAATGTCAGCAAGAGTAACGAGGCTGTTAACACGATTCGTCATGGGCTTATACTGATGAAGGAAAAGCACTTGCGTGATGAAATACGCAAGCAAATCATTCAACTGAAAACCTCTGCCCATATTGATAACGACAGGTTTGTAGAACACTACAATTTTATTGTTGAGACTATTTCGACTGAGCAAATATTAAAAACAACGTTAGCGGCAATAGACGATGTGGCATTGTTAGGAGACTGCAAGAATGATGCAGAAATCATCAAATCGGTCCTCAGACTCTATGTCTCAACTTTTGACGAATGCGTTGATTTCATAAGAGTGCATCTGGGCAATAACGATGGAGTGTTAGAATCGTTCGACCGTTTGATGAATAATGTTCGCTTATATAACATTGACAAACCGATAGTTGTATTGTCGTCAAACTATGGTGTGCCGCAAAATCGAGAGCGAGTGCTTTTTATTGGTTGTAGAAACGATCAAGAGCTAATAAGCAACATACCACATACGGTAGGTGAAGAAGATAAGGTTAAGGTTTTTGAGGCCATTTGGGATTTGGACATGTTGGGCAATGGCGAGACTGCCACAGCATATCGCCAACCAAATAGTCAAAAGCAATATGAAAGCGAAAAAAAGCGTCGTTCATTACAGGGTGAACCCGACACAAGAGGGCTTTTGTATACAGAATGGTCTAAAATCGGTCGCTTAGGGCATCGCTTCACTTTTGATAAAGAGCCTTTTTATGTGGCATCGATGGAAGAATTAAAATCACCCAAAAAGCACAAGGTGATGGAATTGTTTAATCATCAGACGAGTTTGCAGAGCGAAAGCGTTCGCAAGCGCCTTAGCATTATCGCCAAGCATAAAGATTATAATGAGGCAAAGGACGAGCTAAAAGCAAGTGGTTTGGCTTCAAATAAGCGTAATTACACGGTGTTAGACCCATTAGGGCAAAGCCCGACAGTGTGTACGATGCCCGACGATTTCATACACTATTCCGCCTGTCGCCCTATGACTGTTAGAGAAATGGCTCGATTGCAAAGTTTTGACGATTCGTTTGTTTTCCAAGGAAAAAGACAAACAGGGGGGAACAACCGTCAAAAGGAAATTCCACAATACACTTTAGTAGGCAATGCTGTCCCACCACTTATGGCAAGGGCTATAGCGAACACTATACTTGACCACATCAAATAAAATAAGTTATGATTCACATGAGGAACTTTAATGAGTTTGAGGTGCGGAATATTACATTTCTTACTCAAAAGAACATAGAATACACCCTTGTTCAAATCACAGAAACAGGTTTCAAAAAAAGTATTTTGGATGCGACAGAGCCAATGCGTCAATACTTCAAGGACTGTGGAATGCACGATTATTCCGCCCAACTGCAAGGGCAAGATTATAAGGTGTTACAACCAACTGCGATTTTAGACGAAGCTTCAATATTCACTACTTCAACATCATTGTATCGTCCAGAAACCAAGAAAGGTGACCCACGAATATGGACTTTTAACTTGAAAAAGTATTGTTCACCAAACGACATTCTTTTGATGATGTTCCATAATAAGATCCTGCATGTGGTAAACCTTTCTCGTGTCAATATTGAGCATGTATATAACTCGTCAATCCTTACGCCTTTAAAAGAATTAATCACTAATGTGAACTCTGTCGCAATGAGCATTGCCAACGAGTTGACTAACAACCTAAAAGATATAGCAAAGGAATGGCATCAAGCAGATGTTTTAGCAGATACAGGTGTCGGTCGTGCGATTGAGCGAATTTTAGGAATCGAGATGAACAGTTCAAAATTGCCCGATTACAAGGGAATTGAGTTGAAAAGTTTTCGAGACAAGCGTCCAAGAGTTCGTTCTACACTTTTTTGTCAAGTGCCAGACTGGAAAAACAGCCATTTGAAATCAGCAAAAGATATTGTAGCCAAATATGGTTATTTACGCTTAAACAAAGATGGCAAACAAGCCTTGACTTACCACAACACGCTTAACTGTGTCACGCCAAATTCCCAAAATTTAGGATTAACTCTTTATTCTATTGATAAGCGTCTTGCAATAGAAGAGAAAAAAGGCGTTGTTGATAAACAGAAGATGAAGTATTTAAAAGTTGCAGATGTTGCGCTTTGGCAACTGCCCACTTTGCATGATCGGCTTTTGGAAAAACATCATGAAACATTTTGGATAGAAGTGGAATCTAAAGTTGAGGGTGGCGAGGAACTCTTTCGTCCAACACTTGTTGAACACACCAAAAACCCTGTGGTATCACAATTTGATACACTTTTAGATACAGGATACATCACAGTTGATTTGCTTCTTTCAAGGTCAGGAGGGCATGGCGACACAATCGCCTTCAAAATAAAAAAGCAAGCAATGCCAATGCTTTTCCCTGAAAGTGAACAAATATCTTTAAGATAAATTACCGACATATCCAACGATGGTGATACGGGTTTTCGGTGAAAATGATTATCTTTGCAGACTATATGTAATTAATAACTGAAATACACTGATATGCAATCTACTCGACTTGAAAAAATAGCTCGCTTGCTCCAAAAGGAACTGAGCGAAATCTTCCGTCTCGAAACAGCGAAAATGGGTGGTGTGCTCGTGAGCGTGAGCGCAGTGCGTGTGTCGCCCGACTTGAGCATCGCACGCGCCTACCTGAGTGTGTTCCCAAGCGAACGCGCACAGGAAATCATGGCTAACATCAACGCCAACGAAAAGGGCATTCGCTACAATCTGGCTCAGCGTGTGCGCTACCAACTCCGCAAAACGCCCGAGTTGCACTTCCATCTCGACGACTCGCTCGACTATATCCAGCACATCGACGAACTGCTGGCTAAAGACGGCACAAAGACTGATAAAACTGAGGAATAATAGCCATCCGTAAGTGAGCCTCTCTTTCAACATAGCGCTTCGCTACCTGCGTGCCAAGAAAGGGCACACAGCCGTGAACATTATCTCCATCATCTCTGTGTTAGGGGTGGTGGTGACCACTGCCGCGCTGATTTGTGTGCTAAGCGTGTTCAACGGTTTTCACGACTTGATTAAGGAGAAACTCTCCACCGTCGACCCCGACATCGCCATCACCGCCACTATGGGCAATACCATAGCCGATGCCGACAGCGTGGTGCGTGTGGCACAAGCCATTCCGGGCGTGGAAATGGCTATGCCTGTGGTGGAGGACAATGCCCTCGCCATTTTCGCCGACTACAGTATGCCGCTGAGGCTGAAAGGCGTGCCGAAAGACTACAATCGGCTCACGGGCATCGACAGCGTGATTGTGGAGGGCGATTTCCTGTTGGAGGACGAGGTGTCGCGCTATGCGGTGCTGGGCGTTGGGCCAGCCGTGAGTCTGAACGCACGCGCCGGCTCGCTGCGAATGCTCCAACTTTATGCGCCACAGCGTCGCGGACAGGTTGACCTCAACGACCCGATGAACGCCTTCACCGAAGATTCGGTGTTTGTAGCTGGCATTTTCATGGTGCAGCAGAAGGATTTCGACAACGATATGATTTTTGCTCCCATCGACTTGGCGCGCGAACTGTTTGACTACACCACCGAAGCCACACAAGTGGAGTTGAAACTCGCTCGTGGAGCCTCGGAACAAGCCGTGATGGACCAACTGAATGCGCAGTTGGGCGAATCCTACACGGTGAAAAATCGCATGATGCAGCAAGATGCGTCGTTCCGACTGGTGAATATGGAAAAATGGATCACGTTTCTGCTGCTCGCATTCATTCTGGTGATTGCCACTTTCAATGTGATTAGCACCCTCTCGCTTTTGATTATCGAGAAAGACGAGAGCATTCGCACCTTCAGAAGCCTCGGTGCCACCGACAAGCAAATCACACGCATTTTCGTCACAGAAGGGTGGCTGATTGCCCTTGTGGGTGCTGTGGCTGGCGTGGCTTTGGGACTGGTACTCTGCCTCTGCCAGCAGCAGTTTGGCTGGCTCAAGCTCTCGGCTCGCCCCGATGCGGTGATAGTGAACGCCTATCCGGTGTCGGTGGTTTGGACCGATGTGCTGGTGGTGTTTATGCTGGTGGCGGCTGTTGGGCTTGTCACTTCGCTCGTCACTTCGCTGATGATGCGCCGCCGACTTAACAGATAATTCTCTCAATTTCCAATAACACGATGAATATCCGTCACGACATCGAAAACGCATGGGGCGCAATCAAGCGTTTTGCGCGCCGTATGCTTGTCACCAAACGGCTGATGGCGCTGATGGCAATGGGCGTGACTGCACTCGTGAGCATTGTGGTGCTGTATTACAGCGATTGGCGACTGGCTGTGGGGCCGTGGCACACCTATGGCGACGGGCTGTTCAGCGTCAACGAGCCCCGCGACGAGCATTACGAAAACTTCCTCCTTTCGGGCGATTTCCGGAAGCGACTGGAGAACCGTGGCGGCGGTCCACTGGTGGCATCGTTCCAGAAGTCGGTGCTGTCCGACGCTGGCGAGGTAATCGACATTCGCCACATCAACGTGTTTGACATCAGCAAGCGTTTCAGCCGACTGTTCAGCACCGAAAAACAGGTGGCACGCACCTTCCTCTCGCGTAAAAACTCCTATTTTGTGGAATACGACATTCAGCCAGCCCCGAAGGTTGACGGACACCCTGCCATGTACTACAAGTCGCGCTACCGCGATGAGGGCGGCTACTACGCACGCGGCATGGTGGTGTGCGCACATCACCGCGCTTACTTCTTTGAATCGTATTCCAACTACAGCCCATACCTCGATTGGGAAAACGACACCAAAACCTACTATTTCGACAAGTCGGTAAGCGAAACGAGAAACTTCACCGTCGATAACATGGACTCGATAGAAAACCGCTTCTTCCTCTGGTCGATATTCCTCTTTGCCGTCTATGTGACGGCTGGTGCATTGGCGTTCAGAATGGTCACCCGCGGCATCATCAACCAAGGCCCCGACTATCCAATCGTCAACCTCGAATCCCACAAACGCTGGCAATGGCTCTCAGGGCTCACCATCGTGATGATGCTCGTGATGTTTGTAATGATGGTGGCATTCTGGCAATACAAAGGCACCACGCCCCTCCAGACCGCCTCCTTCATCATCTTCGGCCTCCTTATCTACACCTTCAACCTCCCCACCAGCATCCACCTCTACAAAAAAGCCCGCAACCGCCTCCACCGCTAACCCTTCCCACAGGTTTTATGTAGATTGCTTTGGCGAGTGATTTATCGCTCACCAAAGCAATCTTGTGAGGGATTTGTGTGTGGGTGTGGGGGAATTAGTGGAGGATAAATGATTTCCTCATATAAAGTATCAGTTTTAAAAGCCTAATCAGTTAATTATCCGAATATTACCGCCACAAATGCGTAGCGGTCATCTCTGCAAATATAGTAAACTTTTCTTAATTCCGCAGTATATTCCCCAAAAAATCGAAAAGCCACCCCATTTCACCGATTTTTAGGCAATGTGTGAGTAGGAACAGCAGGGGTTAGTCGTCTTCGCCTACGAGGGCGCGGAGTTCACGGAGTTCGCTGTATGCCATTTTTAGGATGGCGTTGTCGATGCTGATATATTCTTCCACGGGGCGACCTTCGTCTTGCAGCGAGTGGGCGAAAAGCCAGTCGTAGGTGTCTTTCAGATAGAAGGCGCGTGCGAGTGCGCCATGCGATGCACCGGGCAGCCAGTCGAAACGCAGACGCGAGGTGAGTTGCTTCTCCTGAAGCCCTGCCACCACCTTTTTCGACTCGTTCACGCCCACAGCGCGGTCGGCAGTGCCGTGAATAATCCAAAATGGGAGTTCGCCCAGCCCGGTCTGGTCCTTCAGGTAGCAACCGCCACACAGTGCCATTGCCGCCGCAATCTTGTTGGGGTAGGTGCCGGCAAAGTCCATCGTGCCGTAGCCACCGAGGCTCATTCCCAGCACATATATGCGGTTGGCGTCCACCTTGTAGTTCGCCTCCATCCATTCAATGATGTCCATCAGTTTCGATGGTTTCCACGCCTCGCCCGGATTCTGTGGAGCAATCACAAACGCCGGCATATTCATACCCTTTTTAATGGCGTCGAGTGTGCCGTAGCGAAGCACTTGGTTAAGGTTGCGACCGCACAGCGAGCGACCGTGCAGAAACACCACAATCGGTTGCGCCTTGGTACCGTCGTAGCCGTCGGGCGTGTAAATCCAGAAAGGATAACCGTTTTCGGCAATGCGTTCGTGGGTTTTCATCGTGCCCTCTGCCATGCCGCCGAAAGCAATGGCAAAAATTGATAATATGGTGAGAATTAATCGTTTCATAAAGCATTTACGTTTTCTTTCCGACGGCAAAGTTAGCAAAAATTCAGATACGGTGTTCACTTTTTCCTGTTGTTTCGGGGGTGGTGCATCAGAATCTCCTCTCGCAGACGAGTGCGGTCGATGTGCACATATATCTCGGTGGTGGTGATGCTTTCGTGGCCGAGCATTTGCTGAATGGCACGCAAATTGGCACCGCCCTCCAGCAGATGGGTGGCAAACGAATGGCGCAACGTGTGGGGGCTCACCGTTTTGCGAATGCCTGCCAACTGGCACAGTTCTTTGATGATGTAGAACACCATCACCCGCGACAGCGCACCGCCACGACGGTTCAGAAACAGAATATCATCGCACCCACGCTTCGCCACCTGATTGGCGCGCGTTTGCTCCATATAGAGGCGGATTTGCTCCAATGCCTCCTGCGAAATCGGCACCAGTCGCTGCTTATTGCCCTTGCCTTCCACCACCACATATTCCTCGTCGGCATACAGGTGCGAGATGCGTAGATTCACCAACTCCGATACACGCAAGCCACAGCCGTAGAGCGTCTCCACGATGGCACGGTTGCGCTGCCCCTCAGCCTTGCTCATGTCGATGCACGCAATCATCGCGTCGATTTCCTCCACCGTCAGCACCTCAGGCAGCCGCCGTCCAATCTTTGGCGACTCAATCATTCGAGCGGGGTTGTCGTCGATATAGCCCTCCATTTTGAGGAATTTGTAAAAACTCTTGACACCCGAAATGATGCGCGCTTGCGAACGCGGACCGATGCCCACATCGCGGAGCGTGCAGAGGAAATTGTCGAGCACGCTGCGCGTTACATCCTCCACCGCCACACCCTCGGTTTGCAGATACGCCACAAGTTTCGCCACATCGTCGGCATAAGCCATGGCAGTGTTGTGCGCAAGCCCCTTCTCCACCGTGAGATACACGCCGAAGTGCCGAACCGTAGCCGATATGTCGCCAATTTTCCGCATCACCACCACAAAGTTACAAAAATCCCCTATTCCCAAAACAAAAAAATGTGCCCGAAGTCTCCACAAGATTCCCCACCCAAAAAAGAAGGGTGTGAGCTCCAAGGGAAGCAAGGCTGCATGGAGCCTCAATGAGATTTAACACTATCAAAAGAAATCTGTGGTATCTGTGTGAGGAAAAAAACAACGTGGGATTTGTGTGAGGCAAAGGGGCACAAAAAAATGGGGCGCAGGTGGGTGCGTCCCATTTATTGTGTTATGGTGTCTCCCTTTGGGGGAGAGGGGGTTATTTCAAAATCATGTTGATGAGGGCGGTTACGTCGCTCACGTTGATTTCACCGTCGCCGTTGATGTCGCACACTTCGTTGCTGTAGTCAGAAGTGCCGAGAATCTTGTTGATGAGGGCAGTCACGTCGCTCACGTTGATTTCTCCGTCGCCGTTGATGTCGCCCAATGTGCCTGCTGCTTCGTCTTTCACTTCTACAGGGATAAATTGGAGTTGAGTTTTGTACTTAGCCACGAAACCAGTGATGCGGAACTTCTTGCCTGCGAGGTTTTCAGGAATCTTCACATCGTTGGCAAACTTGTTGAACACTTGGAGGTCAACGGTGCCGTCGTTACCAGTGTAGGTGCCAGCAGTTTCGGTAGCGGTGAGTGCCACGCCAGGAACTGTGATATATTGGTGCATCATGTCGAGAGAAACGTCTTCGAGAGCCATTTCTTGAGCTTCTACAGGAGCGCCTTCGCCACTCTTCACTGCGCTTTCGTCAACAGGGATAATTTCCTTGTAGCCGTCGTAAGTCACCCAGTGAGCCACGAGGTTCTTGATCTTGTCGCCGTTCACAAACTTGTTGGTGAGGTAGCCGTAAACCAAGCCGTAGGTGTTGGCGTCCTTCACCCACATGTAACTACCGTTTTGGTAAATTACTGAGAGTTCGGCTGAAATCATACCCTTCACGCCTGTTGAGAGGCCGTAGAGAGCGTTGATGTCGGCAACTGGGTCAACTGGCAGTGCAGTGCCGTCTTCGAAGGTCACGTTCACTGGAAGAAGTTGGTAATCCACCTTCTTGGTTGTGCCGTTGTAGTGTGAACCCACGATTGCATATACGTTGTATTTCTTGGTGAGGTCCTTTGGCAATTGAGCAGCCATGTTGTTGAAGTAAGGCACGGTGTTGCCGGCTGCGTCGGTGATGGTGAGGGCGGAAGTGTTGATGGTAGCGCCCTTCACGAGCACGTAGTGGCCGAAGTTGGCGTGCGAGATGTTGTCGGCGGTGAGTGCCAATTCTTCTGGAGTTACGGCTTCCTTGCCTGAAGGAGCCTTGAAGCCCTTAGGATTCTTCAATTCTGGTTCGCCGTTGTAGGTCACCTTGGTACCGCTGAAGCCAGCAGGAATCACGTCGCCTTGTTCGTAAGACTTGCCCACGCTGCCGTAAACGAGCATGTAGCCAGTGTTGTCTTTCACCCAAAGGTTAGCGCCGCCTTGTGCGAGCACGGTCACAGGGTTGCGGAATGTGGCTTCAGCGTCGTTAGCGAGGTTTTGGTATTCAGCGATAGTCACGCCTTCCACGGTGCTGGTGTCGCCAGCTTGCTTAATGACGGTTGGGAGCATCACATAAGAAATGTCGCCTGTAGTCTTGTCGGCCCATGCGCCTACGATGCCGTAAACGTCAACGTTCACTGAGTCGTTCTTTGCAGAGAAACCACCCATGCCGCTTTGGCAACCAGCTGTGCCGCTGTTGTCGGTGATGGTCTTGTTGAGGAACGAGGTGGTTGCGCCTTTGATAACCACGAAGTGGCCAAACATATCCTTAGCGATGTCGCTCACTTGGATAGGTTCGGCAGCAACAGGGTTGTTTGCGCCCTTGTGGAAGTTGCTGTAAGTGTTCACCACCAATTCAGCTTCACCCTTGTAGGTGGTCTTCTTGCCGTTGAAGCCAGCGAGAATTTCGTCGCCGTTCTTCAAAGTAACGCCGGTGCTGCCGTAGAAGAGGGTGTAACCGGTGAGGTCTTTAACGTAGATGTTGTTGCCGTTTTGTGCGAGCACGGTCACTGGGCTGGCAAACTTCACTTGAGTTTCATCAGCCACAGTCTTATAGGCTGCGATGTTGTTCACTTCCACAGCAGTGCCCAGCACATATTCAGCAGTAGCGATTTCGCTCATCTTGCCGTTGAGGGCTGCGATAGCCTTCACAGTGGTGTTGCCCTTAATTGCGATAGGAACAACGTACTTCTCAGAAGCAGTAGTTGGGTCGGTGCCATCGAGGGTGTAGTAGATAGCAGCACCTGTGGTGCCAGTCTTGAGTTCAAGGTTGAATGGACTGTAGTAAGTGCCGGCCTCATGGCTGAATGTTGGCTTGCTTACCACCGTTTCACCAGCTGCACCAGTAGTGATTGTGGCTTTTTTGAAGCGCCATTGACCGCTTTGGGTGGCATTGCAGTAAACGGTGAATTTCACTGTTGAGGCATTACCGGTCCAAGTAAGTACGCGAGTTTTTGAGTCATACTCAATAGTGCCTTCAGAAGCCTTCACGTCCACGACTTTGTCTGTAGCATTTGAGCCGCCTTCAAACACCATCTTGGTCATTGCAGCGGTGGATGTCACGGTCATAACGTTGCCGTCGAGTGGAGAAGCTTTCAGACCGCCGTACAAGCGCATTTCCTTAACACTCGTGTTAACGAAATAGGAAGGTTCTGTGGCTGAATTGCCTTTTTCAAACGAGAACGAGAAAGACCCTGAAGTGACAGGGGTAGCAGGCTGTACCTTGGCATCGCCGTACAGGCTTGCGAAATCGATGGTGGTTTCTTCAGCAAAAGCTGCGCCTATGGCGAACACACACATCGCGATTAAAGTAAAAATTCTGTTCATTACGATTATTAATTTAATTGTTTTAGGTTAGTTGGCGTATTATATATGCGCACAGCATATCAATAAAACGCAAATTTACACATTACTTTCCTATTTTCATATATTTTCACCTTTTTTAATGTATAATGCACCTGATTTTTATGCACAGTAAGCAGGGCCAAAAAACGACCGTTCCACACCTTCTCCACACACTTCAGCACAAACCTCACCCCAGACCTACAAAAAAACCAAAAATCACACAATTCGCAAATCACTGAAGATTAAGTATTTACTGAATCATGTGTAAAAAAGTTTAATTTTTTTCGCCAAAATATTTGGTGGGTATAAGAAAAAGCACTAACTTTGCACACGCAATTCAGCAACAATGGTGCCATAGCTCAGTTGGTAGAGCAAAGGACTGAAAATCCTTGTGTCCCCGGTTCGATTCCTGGTGGTACCACAGAAAACCCTTGAACGCAACCCGTTCAAGGGTTCTTCTTTTTTACCCCACCCCCCAAAAAGGGCTCAGTGGAAAATTAGTGGGGCATAGATTATGAATATGGAATCAACCGAAGGGTGGATATAAGTTGAAAGTCCTGTGGCTAACAATGCCATAGGACTTTCGGTTTATTTTGGGGAGTGCTTGGGGAAGCACTTTAGGGGTGACGGGTTAGTTTTGGGTCCACGCCATGTTCCAGAGGGCTACGCGGTCTTTGTTTAAGCTGCTCTTTGATGGGCAGAGGTTTGTGACCTCGATGGTGAAGGTGCCCTTGATGTTCACGTCTTCGCTGAAGTCGTAAGCGGTATATTTCACTGCGTCTTTCTTAGTGACGGTGAAACTCTTCACCACTGCACCACCCTGCTTGATGTCAACGCGGAACGATACGCCGTTTGCCTCGGTGTAGGCATGGCCGTAGTTGAACGAGAGTTTGCCAATGCCGCCTTCAATTTCTGGAGATACGAGCGTGCCCACTGCAGAAGTCTTACCGTTGAGGTTGCAAGCGGTAGCGTATTCAGTGGTTGAACCAGTCTTGAAGCCGATGAACTTGAACAGAGGGTTGGCGTCGGCTTCGCTACCTTGGAGAATGCTCACGTTAGTGCCCTTCCAGCCGCCCTTGGTGGTGTAAGTGCCATACAAAGCGGTTGGGGTGCCATTGTTGAAACTCTCGAAGTCGCCACGAGTGGCAGCGGCCGAAGCAGCGCCAAACGAGAAGTCGTCGATACACCAAGTCTGGTAACTTGAAGCAGCAACTGCGGTGTAGCGGAAACCGATGTAGTAAGTGCCGTCGGCATACTTAGAGAGGTCGATGTCGCCCGATTCCACGAAGCCGCTGTAGCCAGTGGCAGGAGCCACTGCGAGTTTGCAGTCAATCTTGTCGGTCACGCTGCCCTTGAATGGAGTTTGACCATTGAAGATAAACACCTCAAACTTGTCGCCGCCTTGGTAGCCCACTTGGCTCTTGAACGAGAGGATTTTGCTCTTAGCCTTCTTGATGTCGATAGCAGGGCTGATGAGCCATGCTTCGAATGGTGGCTTTGTGCCCTTATAACCTGTGATACAAGCATAGGTATTGTCGTTGAATGTAGAGGTGAACCATTTCTTGTCGCCTTGTGGAGTGTAGATGGTCCAAGTGCCTGGAATGCCGCTTTCAAAGTTTTCTTCCACGCTGGTCACACCGCCAGTGGTGATAGAGAGTTGGAACTCGGCAGTTGAACCGCTGTTGCCGGTGATACCGTGAGTGCCCATGAATTTAGCGAAGTTGCCCTTCACGAGAATCTTGCTGTGGAGCACCTCTGGCCAGTCAACGAGGTTGGCAGTCTGACGGAAAGGAGAACCCTGTGGCAGAGCCACCACCATACATTTGCTAATGTCGCGGCAGTCGGCAGTAGGAGCAATCACGAGGGTGTTGTCGAGAGTGGTAGGAGCAGTCCATTCAATGTCGTCGGCACTCTTCACCTCGCTCACTTCAGGAGCCACAGCACCCACTACAAAGCCAGAAACCCAGCCGCTCAAACCTTCAGCCTCGCCAGCGATAGCCTCTTCCACAGTGTATGGGTCGGTGAGCAAGCCCTTGGTTGAAGATGAGAAGCCGATGCAGTCGTCGGCGGTGCGGATATAGAGTTGCCATGTGCCGCCGTCGAGTTTGGTGGCGCTGGTGTTGTAGTAGCTGAGTACACCCACCACTGAGCCGGTGCCCAATGGGAGGATATTGGCGCGGAATGTAGCGTAGTTGCTGTTGCGAACCACCAAAGTGTTGCCGTTTTCATCTTCGATGTTACGGTTGGTGGTAGCGTCGGAGTTAGCAAAGGTGTTCACGCCATCGGCATCAGAAAAGCGCACATTGTCGATGCGCACGAGGCGGCCTTGCCATTTTTTGAGTGTTTCGGCGTCGGTTTTGAGGTCGCTGATGCTCATTGGAATGGTATCAACCTTGTTTACTGCTGGCAGGCCGTTGAGTTCTGCGATGCTTTGGAAAGTGGCCAATGGCAGGAACGATGCTTCCCACACACTGCCTTTCTCATAAAATTCAGGATAGCCAATTTGCTGTTGGCCGTTGTATTTGCCCACGAAGCAGTCCTTCATGTTGAGCACGATTTCCTGTCCCACACGGTAGGTGTTGTAGAGGCTGGTGCCGTTGATTGAGATAGAGAAGCCTGCGGTGCCGTCGGAAATGTAGAGGCTCTTGTAGATGTTGCCCGACACGTCGTTGGCGGTCACCCAGCCGTGAATCACGATATCTTCCTTCACGGTGTCGATGTAGTTGTTCACATCTTTCCAATACTTCGCCTTAAAGTCGGCGATGGTCATGTTGGGCTGGTGAGTGGCCTGTGGCACAACCATAGGTGGGGTATCAAAGTCGTCGT
>OKUR01000568.1_pt1 | contig 16281 bp, 9 predicted proteins | sample 1606671 | NCBI WGS metagenome assembly OKUR01 (sample SAMEA3882519, study PRJEB24775) | human gut metagenome | biome: human-associated habitat; feature: intestine environment; material: feces | place: Netherlands | collected 2009/2010 | reverse complement strand
TATTCTCAGGCGGTTGCAGCCTCTGAAGACAGCACGGGAATATTGCTGGAACAGTCGGTACAGGGACTGGTGCCCCTGCTGGGATACGGAGATATTCGGGAAACGCGGACACAGCCGCCGGAGGATGAGTCTACGTGGCATACACTGACAACGGAAGAATTGTTGGGAGCAGATGGAATTCTTCCGCAATCCGGTGGAAAGGAAACACAGGAGGTGGCGGAACCGGCGGAGAGTACTTCCGCAACAGCCGGCGGAGAATTTGTTCCGGCCGGCAGACAGATGCAGATTGACCTTGCACAGTTAAAGGACTACGAATCGCTGGTAGGAAATTTTTATGCAATAGATGCCAATACCATGATAGGAAGCGATCAACTATCCGTGGATAAGTTTATGGAAATCGATATGACCATGGCGAAACAGGAGGGAGAAGGTCCACAGATCCTGATCTATCACACCCATTCCCAGGAGGCATTTGCAGATTCTGTGCCGGGAGATGTGAACACAGGTATTGTGGGAGTGGGAGAATATCTGACACAGGTGCTTACGGAACAATACGGCTACCGGGTACTTCATCATACCGGACAGTATGATGTGGAAACCAGAGACAATGCTTATTCCAGGGCGCTTCCGGAAGTGGAACAGCTGCTTGCAAAGAATCCGTCCATTCAGGTGGTGATAGATCTGCACCGAGATGAAGTGGCGCAGGACACCAGACTGGTGACGGAACTGCAGGGCAGACCCACCGCTAAATTTATGTTCTTTAACGGACTCAGCCGCACGCGCAAGACAGGAGATATCGATTATCTCCGGAATGAGAATCAGGAGGCAAATCTGGCATTTTCTTTTCAGATGCAGCTGAAGGCTGCGGAGTATTACCCGGTTCTGACCCGCAGAATCTATTTGAAGGGATACAGATACAATATGCATCTGTGTCCCAGGACGCTTCTGGTGGAACTGGGAGCGCAGAATAATACATATGAGGAAGCCATCAATGCCTGTGATCCGCTGGCACATATTTTGGATATGGTCCTTGGAGGGGAATGATCTGATTTACGAATCGAAGCAAAAACATAGACAAGAATGCGGATTTTATGCTACAATCGTTAGATGCAAGAATATGTCAGGAATGGAGAGTAGTATGACAGCGATAGATCAGAGCAAGATCCGCAATTTTTGTATTGTGGCACATATAGATCATGGAAAATCCACTTTGGCAGACCGCATTATTGAGAAGACCGGTCTGCTGACCAGCAGAGAAATGCAGGCACAGGTTCTGGATAATATGGATCTGGAGAGAGAGCGTGGCATCACCATCAAGGCACAGGCAGTACGCACGGTATATCAGGCACAGGACGGAGAAGAGTATATCTTTAACTTGATCGATACTCCAGGACATGTGGACTTTAACTACGAAGTCAGCCGTTCTCTGGCGGCCTGCGACGGCGCGATCCTGGTGGTGGATGCGGCACAGGGCATTGAGGCACAGACACTGGCGAATGTCTATCTGGCACTGGATCATGACCTGGATGTCTTCCCGGTCATCAATAAGATCGACCTGCCCAGTGCGGATCCCCAGAGAGTGATTGAGGAGATCGAGGATGTTATCGGCATCGAGGCACAGGATGCACCGCTGATATCCGCAAAAAACGGTATCGGCATTGAGGAAGTGTTAGAGCAGATCGTGAAGAAAATTCCCGCACCAAAGGGCGATCCAACGAATCCTCTGCAGGCGCTGATATTTGATTCCGTGTATGATTCCTACAAGGGTGTCATTATCTTCTGCCGTGTCATGGAAGGTACCGTGAAAAAGGGCACTGTCATCCGCATGATGGCTACCGGAGCCAGGGAGGAAGTAGTGGAGGTCGGATACTTCGGCGCTGGTCAGTTTATTCCCTGCGAAGAACTTTCCGCGGGAATGGTAGGTTATATTACCGCTTCCATTAAAAATGTAAAAGACACCGCAGTGGGTGATACGGTGACAGACGATAACAATCCCTGTGCAGTGCCCCTGCCCGGTTATAAAAAAGTCCAGTCCATGGTGTATTGTGGTCTGTATCCCGCAGACGGCTCCAAATACCCTGATCTGAGAGATGCCCTGGAAAAATTACAGTTAAACGATGCGTCCCTGTTTTATGAACCGGAGACCTCCGTGGCATTGGGATTTGGTTTCCGCTGCGGATTCCTGGGACTGTTGCATTTGGAGATTATTCAGGAGCGTCTGGAACGAGAGTATAATCTTGATCTGGTGACCACTGCTCCCGGAGTAGTCTATAAGGTACACAAGACCAATGGGGAAGTGATCGAGCTGACCAATCCGTCCAATCTGCCGGATCCTTCCGAGATCGAATACATGGAGGAGCCTGTGGTAAATGCGGAGATTATGGTAACCTCTGAATTTATCGGATCTATTATGGAATTGTGCCAGGAGCGTCGCGGCAAGTATCTTGGCATGGAATATATCGAAGGCACCAGAGCATTGTTAAAATACGAATTGCCTTTGAACGAGATTATTTACGATTTCTTTGATGCACTGAAATCCCGCTCCCGAGGTTATGCTTCTTTTGATTATGATCTGAAGGGTTATGAGAGATCCAATCTGGTGAAACTGGACATTCTGATCAACCGCGAGGAAGTGGATGCACTGTCCTTCATTGTCTGTGCGGACTCCGCCTATGAGAGAGGCCGTAAGATGTGTGAGAAATTAAAGGATGAGATTCCGAGACACCTCTTCGAGATTCCCATTCAGGCAGCTATCGGCGGCAAGGTGATCGCCAGAGAGACCGTAAAGGCTATGCGTAAGGATGTGCTGGCAAAATGCTACGGCGGTGATATTACCCGTAAGAAAAAGCTGCTGGAGAAGCAGAAAGAGGGTAAAAAGCGCATGCGGCAGTTCGGTAACGTAGAGATCCCGCAGAAAGCATTTATGAGCGTTTTGAAACTGGATGACAAGAATTAACCATAATTTATTGAAGGAGTAATATGAATCAGAAGGAACTGGAAATATATATTCATATTCCCTTTTGCATAAAAAAGTGCAGCTATTGTGACTTTCTGTCTGCTCCTGCTACGGAGCAGACGGTAGAGTCCTATATGGCTGCACTTTTTGCCGAAATCGAAGGGAAGTCCGGTAAATATCGGGATCGCAGAGTGGTGTCAGTGTTTATTGGTGGAGGAACGCCGTCGCGGCTTACCGGAGAGCAGATGGGGAAGCTGATGGCGTGTATCAGACGGCATTTTTCACTGGACCCGGCGGCAGAGATCACGACGGAAGTAAATCCGGGAACCGTGTCAGAGGAAAAGTTACGTACCTTTCGTAAAGCAGGGATCAATCGCCTGAGCATCGGAATGCAGTCCGCACAGGATGAAGAACTACGTGAACTCGGCAGGATCCATGATTTTGCCGGATTTCTTGAAGCATATGAAGCAGCGGTGCAGGCAGGATATACGAATATCAATGTGGATGTTATGAGCGGATTGCCGGGACAGACGCTTGAAAGTCTACGGGATACCCTGGGGAAACTATTGGCACTCCGGCCTATGCCACAGCATGTTTCGGCATATAGTCTGATCGTGGAGGAGGGAACCCCTTTTGCGAGGATGGCGGAGCGGGGAGAATTACAGCTGCCGGAGGAAGATACGGAGCGGGCAATGTATGAGGAGACCAGGGAGATACTGGCAAAATATGGATTTCATCGTTATGAGATATCCAATTATGCCAGGGATGGGTATGAGTGCCTTCATAATGTCGGTTACTGGATCCGCAGGGATTATCTGGGCTTCGGCATTGGCGCGGCATCGCTGGTTGATAATGTGAGATTCCAGAATGGACGGGATCTTATCACATATTTGGAGAATCCGCAGGATTGCCGGGAAGAAGAACAGGTGCTTACGGAGCAGGAGCAGATGGAGGAGACCATGTTTTTGGGACTGCGTCTGATCCGGGGAATCTCCTATGAACAGTTTGAAAAACAGTATGGCAGAAGTCTTCCCGAGGTATATGGACCGGTGATCACGCAGAATATTGCAGACGGCTTACTCCGGGAATACACAGAGGAGTCAGGGGAGAGATTTCTGGCACTTACGGAAAAGGGACTGGATGTAAGCAATTATGTGATGGCACAGTTTTTATTCTGAGGTCTGTGAGGACTGACAGGCACTTGTGGACAGAACAACACATAAAATAACATAAGCAACTGTCCACGGAGGTGCTTTTTGAAGACCTTTCAGCAACCCTTAACCGCAGGAGAAGAAGCTTATTATATCCGTTTACTCAGGGAAGGTACCGTGGAAGAAGCCATACAGGCGAAAGAAATTCTGGTGGAGAGGAATTTACGCCTGGTGGCGCATATCGCCAAAAAATACCAGAATGTGGAAGAAGATATGGAGGACCTGATCTCCATCGGATGTATCGGACTGATCAAAGCAGTGAATTCTTTCGATTCCGGAAAAGGCAGGCTGGCTACGTATGCCTGTCGTTGTATCGATAATGAACTTCTGATGATGCTGCGAAGCCGTAAAAAGCTGTCCAGGGAAGTATCTCTATATGAACCGATCGGTCAGGATAAGGAAGGCAATGCTATTCACCTCCTGGATGTGATCGAAGAGAAACAGAAGGATATCGTGGAGGATATGGAGCTCGGAAGAAATATCAGACGCCTGTTTTCGGCCCTTGATCACTGCCTGTCAGACAGAGAATACCGGATTCTTGTAATGCGTTACGGCCTGCGGGGGCAGAAGGAACATACGCAGCAGGAGGTCGGGGATATTCTTGGAATCTCCAGAAGCTATGTGTCCCGTATGGAAAAAAGAGCGCTGCATAAGCTTGCATCTAAGCTTCGGGAAGACTAAACACAATCTTGTCAATTATTAGACACTGTGATATATTTATTTTTGTAAGTACGTTTGGATAAGAGGGGGAATATCGGGGATGCATTTTGTGAAAACGGAAGAATTAAAGACGGGAATGCGTCTTGCCAGACCTATATATAATAAGAAAAGTATTCTTTTGTTTGACAGGAATTCTCTTTTGTCGGTACAGGCAATAGAGAGCATACGCAATTTCGGCCTGATCGGTGTCTATGTTTTAGAGCCTGCGGAACCGCTACCTCCCATGACGCAGGAGGATCTGGAATTTGAGCGGTTCCAGATCAAGGCGGTCAGTGCGATCGAAGAAGAGCTGGATCGCATTCTGAAGACCAGAAAACAGAGCAGGATCCAGACGATTGCGGATATGGTTATCCGCAACTACGGACATTTGGATGAGAAGATTAATTTTTATCAGAATCTGAGAAGCCTGGAAGATTATGTTTCCAGACATTCCCTGAATGTGGCAATACTCTGTGCCATGATTACCCATGTAATGAATATTCGAAGAGAGGAACAGTATCATACCGTATGTGCGGCCCTTCTTCATGATATGGGAAAACTGAAAAAACATGAGGATGTATATTTCGGAGCTCCTTATTCCAGAGAAGACGCGATCAGAAATTGTGAGACCCAGGAAGAGGCTTACAGCGTGATCGAAGATGCATTTGCGACGGAGGGACCCGCTATACGCCGGATCTGCCAGCAGGCGGCGGGAAAGCAGCTGGATCTCTTCCCGGAAGAAGGAAAAGAAAGCAGATATAAAATGCTGGAGGGATCCAATGTATTGCTGGTGGCGAACCGCTATGATGAGATTACCGCGATGACACTGCAGGGAACGGCCCAGTCAGAAGTGAAGGCAGCCCAGGAACTGCTGGAACATCCGGAAGTGTACGACCCGGAGACGGTGCAGGCATTATTAAGATCCATTAATATTCTGCCGCCCGGGGCAAGCGTAGAACTCAGTACCGGAGAAAAGGCGCTTGTTTTGAGTGAAAATGAAGAGAATGTGCTGCGTCCCACAGTGGTAAGCTTCCGTGACAACAGTATTTTGAATCTTGCTTTGCCACAGAATGAGGATATACAGATCGTTGATGTCATGAAGACAATGGATAACAGATATATACTGAAGAAATAAGAAATGAGGAAAAAATATGCCGACAATCGAAGAAATACTCAGAGCTGCCAAAGAAGCCGGAGCAAGTGATGTGCATCTTACGGTAGGCATTCCTCCCAAAATGCGGGTGAACGGTAATCTGATCACAATGGATTATCCCAAAATGCTGCCTGCGGATACCCTGGAGGTGCTGGTCAACATCATGACAGAAGTGCAGAGGGAGCGTTTTGAGGAACGGGGAGAATATGATATGTCGTTCTCTATTCCGAACTGTGGACGTTATCGTGTCAATGCGTATAAACAGAGGGGATCTGTTGCCCTGGCATTCCGTCTGGTGGGAACCAAGGTACCTTCACCGGAAGAACTGGGAGTACCGGAATCGGTGATTGATCTGTATCAGCGCAAACGTGGACTGGTGTTGGTCACCGGCCCTACCGGAAGCGGTAAATCCACCACACTTGCTGCCATTATAGATAAGATCAATAATAACAGGGATGCTCACGTGATTACCCTGGAGGACCCCATCGAGTACCTGCACCAGCATAAAATGTCCATGGTCAATCAGCGTGAGATCGGTATTGATTCCAACAATTATGCCAATGCCTTAAGGGCAGCTCTCCGTGAAGATCCGGATGTTATCCTCGTGGGAGAAATGCGTGATTTTGAGACGATCAGTGTAGCGATCACCGCGGCGGAGACGGGACATCTGGTATTGTCCACATTGCATACCATCGGTGCAGCCAGCACGGTAGATCGTGTCATTGATGTATTCCCGCCGCACCAGCAGCAACAGATCCGGGTACAGCTGTCCAATACACTGGAAGCCGTTATTTCCCAGCAGCTGATACCTACGGCAGACGGAAAACATCGTGTAGCGGCGTTTGAGGTCATGCATGCGAATCATGCAGTACGCAATCTGATCCGTGAGGGAAAGTCCCATCAGCTGGCAAGTGTCATGCAGACCAACCGCAAGCTGGGGATGATCACCATGGACGAGGCAATTGTCCAATTGTATTTTGAAGGCAAGATCGATAGAGAGCAGGCCATCCAGTTCGCACAGGATCCGGACAGCATGGAAAATAAGATCTGATCCTGAGGATCATAAAATGATAATCACCGTTAACGATTCAGAGTCCCGCTTCATAGGAATGAGAACAGGCTTTGAATCGTTGCGGAAATCAAATTTCGAAAAGCTAATTTCCAAGGAAAATTTCTAATACAAAATTCTTTTATTGCCCATCGGGCATTTCGCAGAGTTTCTGCATTTCGTTGGTTACCCAATATTTATCACAAAATTTATATACAAGGAGGTAGTTTATGTTTTCGACAATTGATTCCGGTGCAGTCTGCGGATTGCAAGCGTATCTGGTCCGCGTGGAGGTGGATCTGGCTGGGGGATTGCCCTCTTTTCAGATGGTGGGTTCTTTGGGGAGTGAGGTGAGAGAATCCAGGGAGAGAGTGTGTGTCGCCATGAAAAATTCGGGGTTTCAGATTCCGCCCTGCCATATAACAGTGAATCTTGCACCGGCAGGCAGGCGTAAGGACGGAACGGCATTTGATCTGCCTATTGCTGTAGGCTTGTTAAAAGATATGGAGCTTCTCACGGAGGAGGCGGTACGGGATACGCTGTTTTTGGGAGAACTGGGACTGAACGGTGAGATCAAAAGAGTCAAAGGAGTGCTGCCTATTGTTCGGGAAGCAGCAGACAAGGGAATCGGCAGAGTGATCGTTCCCCGGGAAAACGCATTGGAGGCAGCAGTGATCCCGGGGATTACGGTATGGGGTGTCGGGGAACTGGGAGAGCTTATTATGGCTCTGCTGCATCCGGATGCGGAAAATGAAAAAATATACAAACCCAGGATCCGGGCAGAAGAACTGTTACAGAAAAAGAAAGCAGACAGAAGAGGAGACTTTAAAGAGGTGTCGGGGCAGGAGAGTGCCAGGAGAGGTGCAATGATCGCGGCAGCGGGATTCCATAACCTGCTGATGATGGGACCGCCGGGGGTGGGAAAATCCATGATTGCCGGGAGAATTCCGGGGATATTACCGCCACTTACACTGGAGGAGAGTCTGGAGGTAACCAGTATTTACAGTGTGGCGGGGTTACTTACTCCGGAACAGGCGCTGATCACGGAGAGACCTTTTTACGCACCTCACCATACAGTCACTGCAGCGGCACTGATCGGCGGCGGAAATGCCTATCCCAGACCCGGAATGGTATCTCTGGCACATCGGGGTGTGTTGTTTTTGGACGAGCTTCCTGAATTTCAGCGGACGGTGCTGGACAGTATGCGGCAACCGTTGGAAGAACGCAGGGTACAGATTGCCAGGGCGTCGGGAGTGGTAACTTTTCCGTCGGATTTTATGCTGGTGGCTGCCATGAACCCCTGTCCCTGCGGATATTATCCGGATCGGAACAAATGCCGCTGCACACAGCCGCAGATAGAAAAATATCTCGGAAAAGTATCGGGACCGCTATTGGACCGTATTGATCTGTGCGTGGAACTGCAACCGGTGGATATTTTGCATTTACAGACAAAAATCACAGGAGAAAGCAGTGAACAGATGCGGGAGAGAATCGAAAGAGCCAGAAAAATGCAGGAGAAGAGGTATGCGGGAACAGAGTATCGCTTCAATGGGGATGTATCATCGGCAGATGTGGATCATTATTGTAGTCTGGGAGAAACGGAGAAAAATGTCATGGAACAGCTGTACCATACGTTGGAACTGAGCGCCAGGGCATATCATCGGATTTTGAAGACCGCCAGAACGATTGCAGATCTGGAGGAACAGGAAAACATTGCAAAAGAACATCTTCTGGAGGCAGCCTGCTATCGCCCCTCCGGAGAGTACTGGGGATAGAAGGGAGAGCCGGAGATGACAGAGACGGAGAGAATGTATGCTTATTTTATATGCAGTATTCCCATGATCGGCGGGGTAAGAGCCGGTCAGTTGCTCAGCAGATTCGGGGACCCGCAGGGAGTCTATGAAGCCGGTACCGCCGGCTGGAGGGAGATATTGAGTGATTCTGTTGTGGAGTATATGGACAGACAGAAAAAAAGCGGTAATCTTGAAGAAGAATATCACAGCTTAGGAGAAAAACAGATCGGACTGGTATTACAGGAGGAAGAGGGATTTCCACAGAAATTGCTGGAAATACCGGACCCACCCTACGGCTTGTTTTATAAAGGAAAATTACCGGAACAGAAACAGCCGTCGGTGGCGGTCATTGGAGCCAGAGAGTGTTCGGAATACGGACGTTTTGTGGCGGAAGAACTGGGCAGATACCTCGGTAGTCAGGGAATACAGGTCATCAGCGGAATGGCAAGGGGAATCGATGGGATCAGCCAGCAGGCAGCGCTTTTGGCAGGAGGGACATCTTATGGAGTGCTGGGATGCGGAGTGGATATCTGTTATCCCAGACAGAACAGGAAATTGTACGAGGAACTGATACAAAAAGGGGGTCTGTTGTCCACTTATGCGCCGGGGACAAAGGCACTGCCGGCATATTTTCCCCCGAGGAACCGTATCGTCAGCGGGTTGGCGGATGCGTTGATCGTCATAGAAGCCAGACAGAAAAGCGGGACGTTAATTACCGTGGATATGGCGCTGGAGCAGGGGAAGGATGTTTATGTGGTTCCCGGCAGAATCACGGACAGACTCAGTGACGGCTGTAACCGCCTACTGACACAGGGGGCGGGGGTGTTCCTGTCACCGGAGAGCTTTACGGAGGAATTTATGAGGAACTGGGAAGAAAAGCAGGAGCTTTCATCGCCGGATCCGGCGCAGAAAATAAGAGGCAGACGAAAGAGCCGGAAACGGATAGAAAAGCTGGAGGAGCCTTTGCGTCAGGTGTACAAATTGTTGGATTGTGTGCCGAAATCGACGGAGATTATTTTGCAGGAGGCATGGAAGAAAGGAGAATATATAGATATTGTCACGTTGCACCGGAGACTGATGGAATTGGAACTGATGGGATATGTAAAGCAGAATACCCCGGGGTATTTTGGTACTTCTGCGAATTGACAAGGGTTTTAGATCGGGGGTATAGTTAAGAATACAGACGCAAGAAAGGCAGGGTAACCCTATGAACGATAAAGATACTTACAGAATGCATACAAAAGTCATACAGATCGGAGACCGTAAGATCGGCGGCGGCAATCCTATCGCCATCCAGTCCATGACCAATACGAAGACGGAAGATGTGAAAGCTACGGTGGAACAGATCCTGCGACTGGAAAAGGCAGGCTGCGAGATCATCCGTTGTACGGTACCTACCTTAGAGGCGGCAGCAGCCATCCGTGAGATCAAGAAGCAGATTCATATTCCGCTGGTAGCGGATATTCATTTTGACTACCGTATGGCTCTGGCTGCCATCGAGAACGGTGCGGACAAGATACGTATCAACCCCGGCAATATCGGAAGTACGGAGCGGGTGAAGGCTGTGGTGGATGCGGCGAAGGAGCGGAATATCCCCATACGTGTCGGTGTCAACAGCGGCTCCCTGGAGAAGCCGTTAATAGAGAAATACGGTGGTGTGACAGCTGAGGGCATTGTGGAGAGCGCACTGGATAAGGTGCACATGATCGAAGACTTAGGATATGACAATCTGGTCATCAGTATCAAGTCTTCGGATGTATTAATGTGCGTGAAAGCCCATGAACTGCTGGCAGGGAATACTGTATATCCGCTGCATGTGGGCATTACCGAGTCCGGTACAGTCAACAGCGGCAATATTAAATCTGCCATTTGTCTGTCCCTGATCTTAAGCCAGGGCATCGGGGACACGATCCGTGTATCCCTGACCGGAGACCCTGTGGAGGAGATCAAGTCCGCGAAGCTGATCCTGCGTACCCTGGGACTCAGAAAGGGCGGAATCGAAGTCGTATCCTGCCCTACCTGTGGCAGAACCCAGATCAATCTGATCGACCTGGCGACCAGGGTGGAAAAGCTGGTGGAAGATTATCCGCTGGATATTAAGGTGGCAGTCATGGGCTGCGTGGTAAACGGTCCCGGAGAAGCAAAAGAAGCGGATCTGGGAGTAGCGGGAGGCATCGGAGAGGGCCTGCTGATCAAACACGGTGAGATTATAAAAAAGCTTCCGGAAGATCAGCTGCTCCCCGCCTTAAAAGAGGAATTGGATCATTGGAGTTAAAATAGATGAGTAAACCTTTTTTTGAAGTATTTCCGAATTTACAGTTGAATACGGATATTCATGACCTGATGGGTCAGACAGAAGTAGAGAGAGTCTCGGCGACAAAGCGCAGAGACTTTCTTCGGGTGTATTTAAAAAGTACCCGTCTGATTCAGAAAGCAGATATCTGGACCGCGGAACAGGAGATTAAAAAGCAGTTGTTTCCGGATGCCAACCTGACGGTAAAAATATACGAAAAATTTGAACTTTCTTCCCAATACAATCCGGAAAATCTGATGGATATCTATAAAGAAAGTATTCTGGAGGAATTCCGGGAATACAGTCATATCCAGTACAACGCCCTGAAGACGGCCAGAATCGAGTATCCTGCGGACAATGAAATGCTGATAACGATGGAGGATACGGTGCTGAACCGCAGTATGGAAGGAGAGATATTACAGATCCTTGAGAAGATACTGGTGGAACGCTGTGGATTCTCTGTGAAGCTCCATGCAGCCTATGTGGAAAAAGAGGTCGGAAGATTCAAGGAGGAAGAGGAAGCTAAGATCCGCATGAAGGTAGATGCCATCTACAGCCGCACCAGAGGCAGGAAGGAAGAGGCTGTGGACAGCACAGCGCCTGCGCAGGACACAGAGCAGGAAAATACACAGAGCCCGGAGGCGAAAAAGACAGACAATTCCGGCAAGGCAAAAAGCGAACCGGCAGGTGGCGTGACCAAGAGTTTCCAAAGTGGCGGCCGTGGCGAGTTCAAACGAGGAGAATTCAAAAAAGGAGAGTTTCGTAAGGGCGGCAGTTTTGAAAAGGGTGCCCTGAAGAGATCGGACAATCCCGATGTGATCTACGGCAGAGATTTTGAAGAGGAAGCCATGAAGATCGAGGAATTGATCGGTGATATGGGGGAAGTGACCATCCGCGGAAAAGTACTGTCTGTGGATACCAGGGATATTAAGAATGAAAAGACCATCATTATCTTCAATATGTCCGATTTTACCGATACCATGACTATCAAAATGTTCGTGCGTACCGAACAGGTGAAGGAAGTGACAGGGGATATTAAGCCGGGAGCCTTTTTAAAGGTAAAGGGAATCTGTATGATGGATAAGTTTGACCATGAACTGGCAATCGGCTCCATCGCGGGGATCAAGAAGATCCCTGATTTTACCAATACAAGAATGGATACTTCCGCCCGAAAACGTGTGGAGCTGCACTGCCATACCAAAATGAGTGATATGGATGGTGTCTCAGAGGCAAAAGATATCGTAAAACGTGCCTATAAATGGGGACATCGTGCCATCGCCATCACAGATCACGGCGTGGTACAGAGTTTTACCGATGCCAATCATGTCTGGGACGATCTGTGGAAAGCGGAAAAGGGCAAGCGAAAAGAAGCCGGAGACGAGAATCCGGACAAGCAGGACTTTTTCAAAATTATCTATGGAGTAGAGGCATACCTGGTGGATGATCTGAAGGAGATCGTGACCAATGATAAGGGACAGAGTCTGCACGAGGATTATGTGGTGTTCGATATCGAGACCACAGGATTCTCCCCCGTGAATAACCGGATCATTGAGATCGGTGCGGTAAAGGTGTCCGGCGGTGAGATCGTGGATCGTTTTTCCACCTTTGTGAATCCGGATGTGCCCATTCCTTTTGAAATTGAGAAGCTGACAAGTATCCGGGATGAGGATGTCATGGACTCTCCGCAGATCGATGTGATTCTGCCGCAATTTTTGCAGTTTTGTGAGGGCTGTATCATGGTGGCACACAATGCCGGCTTCGATATGAGCTTCATTATGGAGAACTGCAGAAGACTGGGATATCCGCAGGAGTTTACCTATGTGGATACCGTGGGCATCTCCAGAGTACTGTTGAAGAATCAGTCAAAGCATACCCTGGATGCGGTGGCGAAGACTTTGGGGATATCCCTGGAGAATCATCACCGGGCCGTGGATGATGCGGAGTGTACGGCACATATTTTTGTGAAATTTATTAAAATGCTGGAGGAGCAGGATATCCATAATCTGACGGAAGTCAATGCACTGGGGGCATCCAGTGTGGATGCTGTGAAAAAAATGCCCTCCTACCATGCCATTATTTTAGCAAAAAATGATCTGGGGCGCATCAACCTCTACCGGTTGGTGTCCCAGTCACATCTGACCTATTTTAACAAGCATCCCCGGATTCCCAAGAGCCTGATCCTGAAATACAGAGAGGGTCTGATCCTGGGAAGTGCCTGCGAAGCGGGAGAGCTGTACCGGGCATTGCTTGACGGGCAGTCGGATGCGCAGATCGCCAGACTGGTAAAATTCTATGATTACCTGGAGATCCAGCCCTGTGGCAACAATAAGTTCATGATCGCTTCGGAGAAAATCCGGACGGTCAATTCCATAGAGGATATCCAGAATATCAACCGCAGGATCGTGGAGCTGGGAGAACAGTTCCACAAGCCCGTAGTGGCTACCTGTGATGTACATTTTCTGGATCCCGAGGATGAAGTATACCGTCGTATTATTATGGCGGGCCGAGGATTTGATGATGCGGATGAACAGGCACCGCTTTTTTTACATACCACAGAAGAAATGCTGGAAGAGTTCTCCTATCTGGGCAGTGACAAGGCGGAAGAGATCGTCATTACCAATACAAATATGATCGCGGATATGATCGAGACCATTGCACCGGTGCGCCCGGACAAGTGTCCCCCGGTCATTCCAGACAGTGATAAGACACTGACGGAGATCTGTTACAACAGGGCCCATGAGATCTATGGACCGGATCTGCCACAGATAGTAGAGGCAAGACTGGAGAAGGAATTGAACTCCATTATCAAAAACGGATTTGCCGTAATGTACATCATTGCGCAGAAGCTGGTATGGAAGTCAGTGGAGGATGGATACCTGGTAGGTTCCCGTGGATCCGTAGGAAGCTCCTTTGTGGCGACTATGGCGGGAATCACGGAGGTCAATCCCTTAAGTCCCCATTATTATTGCAGCAAGTGTCATTATGTGGATTTCGACAGTGAAGAGGTCAAAGCCTACGCCGGTAAAGCGGGAATCGATATGCCGGACAAGGTCTGCCCGGTGTGTGGAGAGAAACTTCATAAGGATGGCTTTGATATTCCTTTCGAGACGTTCCTGGGATTCAAGGGAGATAAGGAGCCGGATATCGACCTGAACTTCTCCGGTGAGTACCAGTCCAAGGCGCATAAATACACGGAGGTTATCTTCGGCGCAGGACAGACTTTCCGTGCCGGAACCATTGCAACCCTGGCGGATAAGACTGCTTTCGGTTATGTGAAGAATTATTTTGAAGAACGTGGCATTCATAAGCGGACCAGCGAGATCGACCGTATCGCTTCAGGATGTACCGGAGTGCGGCGAAGTACCGGTCAGCATCCCGGCGGTATCGTTGTATTGCCTCTGGGGCAGGATATTAACTCCTTCACCCCGGTACAGCATCCGGCGAATGATATGACCACGGATACCATAACCACACACTTTGACTACCATTCCATCGACCATAACCTGCTGAAGCTGGATATTCTGGGACACGATGATCCTACCATGATCCGTATGCTGCAGGATCTGACGGGGAGAGATCCCTTGACGATCCCGCTGGATGGACAGGATGTTATGAGTCTGTTCCAGAACACGGACGCGTTAGGCATCACCCCGGAACAGATCGGTGGAACAAAGTTAGGAGCATTAGGCATTCCGGAGTTCGGTACAGACTTCGCTATGCAGATGGTTATTGATGCGAAACCCAAGGCGTTTTCCGATCTGGTGCGTATCTCCGGTCTGTCCCACGGCACCAACGTATGGCTGGGCAATGCGCAGGATCTGATCATGAGCGGCGTGGCAACGATTTCCACCGCCATCTGTACCCGTGACGATATCATGCTGTATCTGATCCAGATGGGCGTGGAGTCGGAGAAGTCCTTCAAGATCATGGAGGCAGTACGTAAGGGTATGGTGGCGAAGGGAAAATGTGCCATGTGGGAAGAGTGGAAAGCGGATATGCTGGCGCATGACGTACCCCAGTGGTATATCGAATCCTGCCAGAAGATCGAGTATATGTTCCCGAAGGCACATGCGGCGGCGTACGTTATGATGGCATGGCGTATCGCTTATTGCAAGATCCATTATCCGTTAGCTTATTACGGTGCGTTTTTCAGTATCCGCGCCAAGGCATTTTCCTATGAGATCATGTGTCAGGGGCAGAGGCACTTGGAGAGCGTGATGGCAGAGTACAAAAAACGACAGGATACTCTTTCTAATAAGGAAAAAGATGCTATGGGTGATATGCGTATCGTGCAGGAGATGTATGCAAGAGGCTTTGAATTTGAACCCATCGACATCTTCCGTGCACAGTCCAGATCATTCCAGATTGTGGATGGAAAATTAATGCCGTCCTTAAACAGTATCGACGGACTGGGAGAGAAGGCGGCAGATGCCATTGTGGAAGCTGCCAAGGACGGTCCGTTCCTCTCCAAAGATGATTTTCGTCAAAGAACTAAGGTTTCCAAGACGATAATTGACCTTATGGATTCGTTAGGATTATTAGGAGACCTGCCCGAGTCCAATCAGATCAGTATATTTGATCTGGTGTAACAGCTCAGCCATACCGTGCAGAACACACTGCGTGGACGCTTGCGTACAAAGCAGCGTGTTCCACACGGTATGAGCGGAGCGCCCGATCCATGAAGTAAAAGATGAGCCGCGCAAGCGGCGCCGGCTGCGCAGCAGACGCTTTTGCGAATGGTCCGGGCACTGAGCTTTTGCGCTGGGGACAGAACGTTCCTAAAATTTTTGAAAAAAGTACTTGCATTTTTTCGACAACTCCATTATACTATGCAAGTACGGTTTTTTTGGCTGATTGGTCAAGCGGTTAAGACGTCGCCCTCTCACGGCGAAAACAGGGGTTCGATTCCCCTATCAGCTGCTTATTCTTTAATAGAATAGCCCAACCCTGAAAAGTGTCGAAGAGCAGAAATGATTGCTTTTTGGCTCTTTTTTTTATAAATTTTTCTTGCCATTCCCATTTTTTTGTTGTATAGTGGTTCACGATTACTCAAATCATGGGGAAAAAGCGGCAAAGAGGCGGGAACCGAAAGCCGTATATCCGCGAAAACGGATGGATGGGAGCATAT
>OKUR01000536.1_pt1 | contig 16939 bp, 18 predicted proteins | sample 1606671 | NCBI WGS metagenome assembly OKUR01 (sample SAMEA3882519, study PRJEB24775) | human gut metagenome | biome: human-associated habitat; feature: intestine environment; material: feces | place: Netherlands | collected 2009/2010 | reverse complement strand
TTTTCTAACAACAATGATGTCATTTGTTCTGTTTTTACTTTCAATTCATCCTGCAAATTTATTATTTTATTTTTCAAATCATTGACTTCTTTTCTCAAATTATCATTCTCTTCATGTGTCTGAATATCGTTTTGAATTTGAATCATTTGCCGACTTTCATTCAATATATCAATCGCAACATCATCTAAATAAGTAGTTCCATCCTGTTTCCATACATGATTTTCTAATCTTTCCTTATTTTTCTTTGAATTGAGTTGTTTATATACTGATTGATGTGATTTGCCTACTACATTTGCAAGTGGCTTGACAAAAATGACTAGGTAATAAAGCACAAACAGAGTGGATTGACTACCCACTCTTTTTTTTTTTGAAAAAAAAAGAAGAACTGAGTGACTGGGTCAGTTCTTCTTACGTGGCTTTTAATCTGTACTTTTGCCTACTTGAATTATATCATGAACTTTTGAAAAGTAAACGTCCAAGACTTAGCGTTGGCTAAGTACGAGGACACGTACTTATTGACTGCCTTTAAATTGTATCATGTATTTTAGTGCATTAGTAGACTGTGTTTTTGAATTTATACTTGTTAAAATTTCTATATAAAGATACATAAAGAATGAAAAAGGAGCTTTGATACCAATGGACATTTTAGTGATTTTTACTTAAAAAAGAAAATTATATAAGGAGGTAATTCTATGAAAATAAAATCTAATATTAAGTTATTTTTCTGTGGACTATTATCATTTATTTTATTGCTTAGTGGAATGAATCTAAATATATATGCACAAGAAAACACTCTTTCTTCAAATACAACCGATATTACAATGGAAGAAGGATATTCTGTTTTAGCTAGTCAAAGAAACACGCCTTATTATGTAGATCAAAATGGTAAAATTTTAGACACTGCACCTATGGGTGAGCCTTATGTTGAAGTTCTATATGACTCTAGATGGGACACTAAAACAAATAGTGAACTTACTACACGTGCTGGTACTACTGCATATCAATACATTAATATTAACGGGATTGTATTGAAGGGATCTTCTGGTGGGCACTATTCTGTAAGCTGGTATAACACAACCATAAATGTAGGCATGTATGTATATTTCAATACATCAACTTTGAATATTACAAGTGTTAAGGATGCTACTGTATTATATACAAATTGTCCATTAATTTCTTCACATAGCAATGCATGGGTATCAGCAAGTGCATCAGGTGGTCGTGCTCATGCAAAGGGATATATTACTTACTATGAACCATACCGTGAAACATTAACTGGATCAGGTTCTTGGGGGTTTAAATGATTTATAAATTTGATTGTGTCGAAATAAACGATGATTTAGATTTATTTCAAATAAAACAAGGGACTTTAGGAACTTTTAAAATCAATGATATAAAGAACATAAAAATTGCTTATGAACAAGCTGATTTTAAAGGTAAAACTAAACCATTTCTTCATCAATATATAGGTGGAGCATCATTTTTCACGGCTATGGAACCAAAAATATATGTAGGTATTAAAATAATCACAAAAACAGATGAAATATTAGCAATATATATATCAAACACACCTGTTTTATTTAATTCTAGTTTATATTTAAACGATGAAAAAATTGCAAAAAAAGTTCTAAAAAAATTTAATACAATAATCGAGCAAAAAAAAGTAGTTTAATTTCAACTACTTTTTTTACTTTACCAATTTCTTTTCTTTCAAGTCTTTTAAGATAAGACTTGTAATATAGGATGTAACGTTACGTGCTTCAGATTCAGCAGCATCCTTCACTTTTTCTTCCAACTCTTTTGGAAGATGTAAACTGAAACAGTATTTAGATTTATAGTATTTCTTAGTCTGTGTTTTAGTTTCTTCTGGTCTATCAATTCTAATATCTGTCATGTTCGTTCTCCTATCCAATAGTTATGTTCCAGTCTTGATCAACACGTAATACAGTCATATCTAAATAGTTTTTTAACTGTTCTTTTTTGATTTCTTCGTAAGGAAGTCCAGAAATATTAGATATATCTGTTTTAAAAAATACATGATAGTTGCAATCTGCAACTAATAATAAGTCTTTAAGTTTCATAAACAACACCTCTTTATACATAAATTATAATTAAAATATAATTACAATTCAATTATAATTTATTAATTTTACTATTGCGTGCTAGAGTAAAATATATTTTTGATATAAAAATGTGCAATATCTTTATTGACAATATAACGTCCATACTGGTTGGCTTTAAGATACCAGATTATGCTATAATTTTTATTGGAGGTTAGCTTTATGAATTCAAACCTTCAAAGAGAACGTTTCTGCAATGTCCTAAGTAACATCTTAAGTGATGAATTATCAAGAATTTCTTTGTTTAGTAGCAGTGCTATTAATCATCAGAGAATTGAAAGGATAACTTAGGAACAAACATTGCAGAATACGAAAAAAAAGAGAGGACTGCAATCCTCTCTTTTCTCATGTCCTAAGACACATCTTAAGTACTTTCATTATATCATGAACTTTTCAAAAGTAAATGTCCGAGACTTAGCAAAAACAATTTAAAGTTCAATAGATTAATTAAAATTCTAGATCCTCATTCTTTGAATTATAATTTTGAAAATTTTTATTCATTGCTTTAGAGAAAAAAAGGAGTTAGTTCTCCTTTTTTTGTTGTTTGTCTTTTATATCTTCAAATAAAAGCTTTGTTTGGTATATTAGAACAAATATTCCAAGTATTGAGATAAAACAATTAAATAAATCGAATGAGAAAGTATGATTTATTAAATCTATAACGGTTTTAATATTCCATATCAATACTAGTATGAACCAAAATATGTGAGAAAATTTCATAGAATTTTAGCATACTCCTTTAAAAAAATTGTAACAAACTAAAAGTGCTAACACAATGATTCATGATAATTTTATATGAGAAAGAGCGTAAACTCCACCTTAAGGGTGCTGTTGTCGAGCTGCCGACGGCTAGAAAGGAGTAAGTATGTCTGGTACTATAAAGCCAATACATTGGCTTTGTTTGCTAGAGTAAAAATTAGCTTGAATACGGAGCTGAATTTGTGTTATATTTCTGGCGAAAAAAAGGTGGAAAAAATTCATTGATAATATAATGTAACCTAGAGGCCTCTTGGCCTTTGATTCTTTTTTTGATTTACTCTAGCATTGTACAGAGGAGTATTTACTATATTACCATAGTGTGCCAGAGTAAAACCATGACTGGACACCGATAAAAATCGGTGTTATATTTTTAGTGAAAATAAGGTCAAAAACCTATTGATAATATAACGTGACCTAGAGGCCTCTTGGCCTTTGATTCTTTTTTGTCCTTTTATGTTTGTTTTAGAGAGGTGTTTAGAACAATGTTAAGTGATGTTATTAAGAAGTATGGTGGAGAGAAGATGGATCCACTGGATGTATATAAAGATATTTTTAGAATTGGAGAAGGATTCATTCAGAAGGAGTATGAAGATAGTGGAAGTTTCAAAGCAAATCCAATCGCCTATTATAAGAATGAGAATGAAGATCATGGCCATTTCAGAATTATGTTTGAAGATAAGTTTGAAGAAATCTATCGAAATGAGCTTGTGAATGCAGATTTCTGTGTAATGAATGGTTTAACTTACTTTGGTGCAAAATATACATCGGATAGAGCTTCTAAAATGTGTGCAATGATATTTGATATTGATGGTGTTACAGATAAGAGTTTGAATAATTTCTTTTATGCTGCATTTAATAAGGAATTTGATTATTATCCATTACCAAATTACGTGGCATTAAGTGGTCATGGGATACATTTATATTATGTTTTTGAAGAACCAGTACCATTGTTCCCTAATTTGAAGCTTCAATTAAAGGAATTTAAATACTCTTTAACTGAAAAAATGTGGAACAAAAACACTTCTGTTGATGAAAAAGTACAAAAACAAGGAATCAATCAGCCTTTTAGAATATTGGGTGGCAAATGTAAAAAGAATGCTCCACTGGATAGAGTTGAAGTGTATAGAATAAACCAGCATCCAGTTAATATAGAGTATTTGAATCGTTTTGTACCAACTAAAATTGAGATTGATGAAAAAAAATTATTCAAGGAAAGTAAATTAACACTGGATCAGGCAAAAGAAAAGTATCCGGAATGGTACGAAAATAAGGTTGTAAAGGGTATAAGAAGCTATTGGACAGTAAAACGTGATCTATACGACTGGTGGATCCAGCAAATAAAAAAAGAAGAAAATGGAGCCAGTTATGGCCACAGATATTTTTGTATTATGACATTGGTGATTTATGGTATAAAATGTGGTTTATCTAAAGATGAGATAAAGCAGGATGCAATAGATTTGATTCCTTTTTTAAACGGTTTAAACGAAGAAGAACCATTTACCGAGGAAGATATTAAATCGGCTTTAGAGTGTTATGATGAACGATACAATACTTTTCCTTTAAAAGATATCGAGAAAATAACGAATATTCGAATCGAAAGAAATAAACGAAATGGTCGAAAACAAGAACAACATCTTGCTGGTGCTAGAGCAATTCAAGAGATTAATGATAAATATAATGGTACCAATTGGAGAGATGGAAATGGCAGAAAACCAAAAAAAGATATAGTTCATAAATGGCAATTAGAAAATCCTGAAGGAACAAAATATCAATGTGTTAAAGATACAGGTTTATCAAAAAACACAGTAAAAAAATGGTGGAACGAAAATAAATAGCTTAAAATAGAGTTATTAAACGGTTTAAAGTCATGGTTTAATAACTCTATTTATTAAATCAAAGATAAGGCTTAAAATAAGTGATTTAAGAGTTATTAAACGGTTTAAAGCCATGGTTTAATGAGGGTTGAAAGAGAGAGTTTATATGATTACAGTAAAAGAGTATGCAGATAGTCGAAATAAATCTGTACAGGCAGTATATAAACAACTACATAGAGAAAAAAATAGAACGAGATTGGAAGGTCATTTACTAAAACAGAATAGAATGACATATCTTGATGAAGAAGCAATTAAAATATTAGATGAAAGTCAAAATGTTTCTATTGTTTTGAATGTTCGAGATAATGAAATCAATTCGAGAGATGAATTATCAGAATATAAAAACAGAGTAGAAAGTTTAATTGAATCGAACAATCAATTGAGAGATCAGCAAGATTTTTTAAAAAATAAAATAATAAATCTGCAGGATGAATTGAAAGTAAAAACAGAACAAATGACATCATTGTTGTTAGAAAATAAAGAAAAAACACTTCTGCTAGAGCAAAAAAAAGACCAGGCAGAAGAAATAAATCAATTAAAAGAACAACTGGATCAAGAAAAAAAAGAGCAGTTAAATGAGATAGAAATGTTAAAAAATGAATTAGAAAAAGAAAAAAATAAAGGTTTCTTTGCACGTTTATTTGGGAAATAAACTGACTTTATTGCACACAATCAGTGTTTAAAGCGAACACTGATTTTTAATTTTTCGTTACATTAAAATGACGAAAATAAAAATTTTAAGCACTCACTTTTGAAAAAATTGAGCACTAAATAAATGCAAAAATAATTTTTTAGATCAACAATTTTTAATTTAAAATAGATTTTAAAATTGAAATTTTGACACATAAAAATGACAAAAATAAAATTTTTAAGCGCTCATTTTTAAAAAAATCGGGCATAAAATAAATGCAAAAATAATTTTTTAGATCAACATTTTTAATTAAAAAATGCACTTTAAAAATGAAATTTGGGCACAATAAAAAGACGCAAAAATCGTAAAAATGCCATTTTCTTCAAAATCGGCGATTTTAGGTCATTTTTGGGGTTTTAAAAATAGCAAGCAAGGGATTTGTACATACACTGGAATCCCATAAGGGATTTGTACATACAAATCGCTTACGGGACGTGTACATACAATCCGAAAATGTATTGCACATACATTTTATTTTTGAGGACTTTCGTCCCCAAACCCCTTCGTAAAATCAATGTCTACAGTTGTAGCAAGCAACGTCTTTGGACATCCAAAGACAGACAAAGGACACTTCAACAGTAATCAAAAAAAGTACATGAACAGGTAAATGCCAAGACTGATTTTCTGTTTCACGTTGGTACAATATTGTACCTTTTCTATTTTCTAGTAGGCTGGTTTTAGACAGAAATTAAGTATCTTAATTTCTGTGGATCCAAACGATTCCTGATATTTTTTTTGGTACATTAATGTACTCGAAAATTAAATATCATTCTTGTTTATCATCCTTAATTAATTTTCTTATTCTGTGCTTCAGTGGTTCAATCGAAGCACATATTTTTAGACTTTTATTCGCTTAATTTTGTGAGCAAAATACGCTTCTAAAAGTCATCAGGATAAGCACTGCATCAGCAGTGAGCATTTAAGGGCATTGCAACCAGTGGTTGCAAGCATGTTTAGCCTTCTTCCTTGATTTTCCTCTTGTGCATCATTTTGGGCAATGCTCAAAATTTGCTCACTTCTGTTTTTCTTTAAAAGTGCTTCCTGAAGGCTAAATAAGCCTTCAAGGTGCATTTTTCCTTATAGTGGGCATTTGCCCACTTTTCTTGACCCAAAAGTGGAGCTTCAAGGCATAAATAGCCTTGTGCCCACACTTTTTTTTTGATTTTATTCAAAAGGATGCATTTTTATATTTGAAAAATTATAAAGTGGTACTTAATTCACTGATAAAATGGAATGATTTAATAAAGATTCAGGGGATCGATAATGTACCAATTGTCTAATTATTAATAAAAAAACTGTCCATTTAGCGAGACAGTTTAAAGAGAAAATTGCTTTTTAAAAGAGCTGACAGAAAGGGTTGAATGCCAGCTCTAAGAATTAGAAGTGTTGGATGATTTTGATGTTATGATTTATGACTCATCCAACAAAACCTAGTATAACAGTTGGTTATGTTTTTTTTCAAGTTTCTGGTAGGTGGAATAACTTCATTGATAATATAACGTGACCTAGAGGTGGATTTTAAGATACCAGATTATGCTATAATTTTGACTGGAGGTTGGCTTTATGAATTCAGACCTTCAAAGAGAACGTTTCTGTAATGCCAATTATGGTAGTTTCAATGTACTCAGAATTTTTGACATTAGTAGTATTGCTACTAATTATTCGAGAACTAAAGAAGTAACCTAATTGGATTAAACATTACAGAATACGAAAAAAAGAGAGGATTCCCGTCCTCTCTTTCTCTATGCCAAAAATGGCATTCAATGTACTACTTGAATTATATCATGAACTTTTCAAAAGTAAACGTCCGAGACTTAGCAAAAGCTAAGTACGAGGACACGTACTTATTGACTACCTTTAAATTATATCATGTATTTTAGATCACTAATAGCCTGTGGTTTTTTATTCGTACTTGTTAGAATTATTGTATAAAGAACACTTATAGAATAAAAAAAGGAGCTTTGATACCAATGGAGAGGATAGTGATTAATAATGAAAAATTTTTATAAATGGATCAATAAATGGGAAAATAATTATATAGAAAAAAAGCTAAAAGAATTGGATGAACATCCTGAAAGAAACAAAACAAGTAGTGGAATTTTAGAAGAAACTCTCATATTTTTATTCTTTGCCATCTTTTTTGGATGCATAATTTATTTCATGCCTACAAGACCATGACTGGACACCGATAAAAATCGGTGTTATATTTTTGGTATAAAAATGTGCAAAAAACATATTGTTAATATACGCCCCCCTTATGTTTTTTGGGGTGATTTTGAGGTGTTAAAATGGGATATAGTAAATTAACTTTTGATGCTTACATTAGAGATCCAGAAGCATGGAATATGGAGTTGCCTAAGTGGGCTTTAGAATTGAACAATAAAGGGTATGAGAGTGTAAGTGCTATTGATTTTTATGATGATATATTCGGAGAAGATTTAGAAGAAAGCTGTGTACCAGAGGATTATAAAACGGGAGAATATGGTGGAATTGCCATAGAAAGAGTTAAGAAATTGGATGAAGAAGGGAATGTTGTTCTTGATTCTAAGGGAAATGAAAAGTACGTTGGTAAAAGATATACGATAACTAAAGGGAATTATGAATTGTATGATTTAATCGATAATTCGGAGAATTTTTGTATTATAGCTCCTGTTAGTTATGCTGGAAGAGCAAGAATCAATAAAAATGCGCGTTATATGTATGCTTTATGTATTGAGGTAGACTATATAAGACCTGATGGTGGTTTAAATGAATTGATTTATAGCTGGGAAAGAGAGTTAATGCCTGTGCCGAAACCAACTTACATTGTATGTTCAGGGAATGGCCTGCATTTATACTATGTTTTCGAGAGACCTATACCATTGTGGCAGAATATTTTCGATAAATTAACAGAAGCTAAGAAGTATTTAACACCTAGATTATGGACAAAATATATTACAACTGCTTATAACAAAATCGAGTATGAGAGCATCACACAGGCATTTAGATGTGTAGGTAGTAAAACAAAGGGAAATTCTTATGCGATGGCTTTTAAATGCGGTGATAAGGTCATGATAGAGTATATGAATTCTTTTTTACCAGACGATAAGAAGTTGGATAGTATTTATAAATCGAATTGTAGTTTAGAGGAAGCTAAGGAGAAATATCCTGAATGGTATAAAAGAAGGATTGAAGAGGGTAAAGATAGAGGTCATTTTAACCGCTACAAGCCGATTTATTATGATTGGATCAATAAAATACTTGATGGTGCAGTTGTAGGCAGAAGATATAATTGTCTTGAAAATCTATGCAGTTTAGCTGTTCAATGCAATATTGAACCAGAACAGGTAGAAAAAGACTGTCGAATGGTTGCAGAAAAGTTTGAGATGTTGACTGAGGACGATAAAAATCATTTTACGGAATACGATATTCTTTGTGCGTTGAGAACGTATCATAATGCGGATGAACAGGCATATCGGCGAAGAATCGACTTTATTTCAGCAAAAACAGGAATAACATTAGTACCTAATAAGCGAAATTATCAGAAGCAATCAGATCATTTAGAAGAAGCTAGAGCAATTAGAGACATTCGACAAAAGAGGAATGGGACTAATTGGGATGATAATAATGGTAGAAAGCCAAAAAAAGATATAGTCCAAAAATGGAGATTAGAACATCCGGACGGAAAAAAAGCAGATTGTATTCGTGATACAGGTTTGACAAAACCGACTGTATATAAGTGGTGGAAAGGATGATTTCATGGCAAAAACAATCAAACAAATAGCTGATGAATTAGGCATTAGCAAACAGGCTGTATTTAAACGAATCGACAACCTAGGTTTACGGTCTAAGTTGACGAAAATCGACAACCAGTTGATGGTAGAAAAAGAGCAAGAAAACATGATAAAATCAGCTTTTTCTGAGAAACAACCGTCAACCAAACCGTCAACCAAACCGTCAACCAAACCGTCAACCAGTTTACAGTTAGAAACAGTAAATGACGCAGTTGTTGATGTGCTTTTGAATCAGTCTGAAATGCTAAAAAATGAGTTGAAAATAAAAAACAAACAGATTGAAGAATTAAATAAAAGACTCGAAGAAAACCAGAAACTATTAGACCAGCAACAGAAACTACATGCCATGGCAGAACAAAAGATACAATTATTAGAACACAGAGAACCAACAGCAACCGAAACAGAAAATACATCGGAACAAATAAATATACTAAAAGAACAACTGGATCGAGAAAAAAAAGAGCAGTTAAATGAGATAGAAAAGTTAAAAAATGAATTAGAAAAAGAAAAAAATAAAGGTTTCTTTGCACGTTTATTTGGGAAATAAACTGACTTTATTGCACACAATCAGTGTTTAAAGCGAACACTGATTTTTAATTTTTCGTTACATTAAAATGACGAAAATAAAAATTTTAAGCACTCACTTTTGAAAAAATTGAGCACTAAATAAATGCAAAAATAATTTTTTAGATCAACAATTTTTAATTTAAAATAGATTTTAAAATTGAAATTTTGACACATAAAAATGACAAAAATAAAATTTTTAAGCGCTCATTTTTAAAAAAATCGGGCATAAAATAAATGCAAAAATAATTTTTTAGATCAACATTTTTAATTAAAAAATGCACTTTAAAAATGAAATTTGGGCACAATAAAAAGACGCAAAAATCGTAAAAATGCCATTTTCTTCAAAATCGGCGATTTTAGGTCATTTTTGGGGTTTTAAAAATAGCAAGCAAGGGATTTGTACATACACTGGAATCCCATAAGGGATTTGTACATACAAATCGCTTACGGGACGTGTACATACAATCCGAAAATGTATTGCACATACATTTTATTTTTGAGGACTTTCGTCCCCAAACCCCTTCGTAAAATCAATGTCTACAGTTGTAGCAAGCAACGTCTTTGGACATCCAAAGACAGACAAAGGACACTTCAACAGTAATCAAAAAAAGTACATGAACAGGTAAATGCCAAGACTGATTTTCTGTTTCACGTTGGTACAATATTGTACCTTTTCTATTTTCTAGTAGGCTGGTTTTAGACAGAAATTAAGTATCTTAATTTCTGTGGATCCAAACGATTCCTGATATTTTTTTTGGTACATTAATGTACTCGAAAATTAAATATCATTCTTGTTTATCATCCTTAATTAATTTTCTTATTCTGTGCTTCAGTGGTTCAATCGAAGCACATATTTTTAGACTTTTATTCGCTTAATTTTGTGAGCAAAATACGCTTCTAAAAGTCATCAGGATAAGCACTGCATCAGCAGTGAGCATTTAAGGGCATTGCAACCAGTGGTTGCAAGCATGTTTAGCCTTCTTCCTTGATTTTCCTCTTGTGCATCATTTTGGGCAATGCTCAAAATTTGCTCACTTCTGTTTTTCTTTAAAAGTGCTTCCTGAAGGCTAAATAAGCCTTCAAGGTGCATTTTTCCTTATAGTGGGCATTTGCCCACTTTTCTTGACCCAAAAGTGGAGCTTCAAGGCATAAATAGCCTTGTGCCCACACTTTTTTTTTGATTTTATTCAAAAGGATGCATTTTTATATTTGAAAAATTATAAAGTGGTACTTAATTCACTGATAAAATGGAATGATTTAATAAAGATTCAGGGGATCGATAATGTACCAATTGTCTAATTATTAATAAAAAAACTGTCCATTTAGCGAGACAGTTTAAAGAGAAAATTGCTTTTTAAAAGAGCTGACAGAAAGGGTTGAATGCCAGCTCTAAGAATTAGAAGTGTTGGATGATTTTGATGTTATGATTTATGACTCATCCAACAAAACCTAGTATAACAGTTGGTTATGTTTTTTTTCAAGTTTCTGGTAGGTGGAATAACTTCATTGATAATATAACGTGACCTAGAGGTGGATTTTAAGATACCAGATTATGCTATAATTTTGACTGGAGGTTGGCTTTATGAATTCAGACCTTCAAAGAGAACGTTTCTGTAATGCCAATTATGGTAGTTTCAATGTACTCAGAATTTTTGACATTAGTAGTATTGCTACTAATTATTCGAGAACTAAAGAAGTAACCTAATTGGATTAAACATTACAGAATACGAAAAAAAGAGAGGATTCCCGTCCTCTCTTTCTCTATGCCAAAAATGGCATTCAATGTACTACTTGAATTATATCATGAACTTTTCAAAAGTAAACGTCCGAGACTTAGCAAAAGCTAAGTACGAGGACACGTACTTATTGACTACCTTTAAATTATATCATGTATTTTAGATCACTAATAGCCTGTGGTTTTTTATTCGTACTTGTTAGAATTATTGTATAAAGAACACTTATAGAATAAAAAAAGGAGCTTTGATACCAATGGAGAGGATAGTGATTAATAATGAAAAATTTTTATAAATGGATCAATAAATGGGAAAATAATTATATAGAAAAAAAGCTAAAAGAATTGGATGAACATCCTGAAAGAAACAAAACAAGTAGTGGAATTTTAGAAGAAACTCTCATATTTTTATTCTTTGCCATCTTTTTTGGATGCATAATTTATTTCATGCCTACAAGACCATGACTGGACACCGATAAAAATCGGTGTTATATTTTTGGTATAAAAATGTGCAAAAAACATATTGTTAATATACGCCCCCCTTATGTTTTTTGGGGTGATTTTGAGGTGTTAAAATGGGATATAGTAAATTAACTTTTGATGCTTACATTAGAGATCCAGAAGCATGGAATATGGAGTTGCCTAAGTGGGCTTTAGAATTGAACAATAAAGGGTATGAGAGTGTAAGTGCTATTGATTTTTATGATGATATATTCGGAGAAGATTTAGAAGAAAGCTGTGTACCAGAGGATTATAAAACGGGAGAATATGGTGGAATTGCCATAGAAAGAGTTAAGAAATTGGATGAAGAAGGGAATGTTGTTCTTGATTCTAAGGGAAATGAAAAGTACGTTGGTAAAAGATATACGATAACTAAAGGGAATTATGAATTGTATGATTTAATCGATAATTCGGAGAATTTTTGTATTATAGCTCCTGTTAGTTATGCTGGAAGAGCAAGAATCAATAAAAATGCGCGTTATATGTATGCTTTATGTATTGAGGTAGACTATATAAGACCTGATGGTGGTTTAAATGAATTGATTTATAGCTGGGAAAGAGAGTTAATGCCTGTGCCGAAACCAACTTACATTGTATGTTCAGGGAATGGCCTGCATTTATACTATGTTTTCGAGAGACCTATACCATTGTGGCAGAATATTTTCGATAAATTAACAGAAGCTAAGAAGTATTTAACACCTAGATTATGGACAAAATATATTACAACTGCTTATAACAAAATCGAGTATGAGAGCATCACACAGGCATTTAGATGTGTAGGTAGTAAAACAAAGGGAAATTCTTATGCGATGGCTTTTAAATGCGGTGATAAGGTCATGATAGAGTATATGAATTCTTTTTTACCAGACGATAAGAAGTTGGATAGTATTTATAAATCGAATTGTAGTTTAGAGGAAGCTAAGGAGAAATATCCTGAATGGTATAAAAGAAGGATTGAAGAGGGTAAAGATAGAGGTCATTTTAACCGCTACAAGCCGATTTATTATGATTGGATCAATAAAATACTTGATGGTGCAGTTGTAGGCAGAAGATATAATTGTCTTGAAAATCTATGCAGTTTAGCTGTTCAATGCAATATTGAACCAGAACAGGTAGAAAAAGACTGTCGAATGGTTGCAGAAAAGTTTGAGATGTTGACTGAGGACGATAAAAATCATTTTACGGAATACGATATTCTTTGTGCGTTGAGAACGTATCATAATGCGGATGAACAGGCATATCGGCGAAGAATCGACTTTATTTCAGCAAAAACAGGAATAACATTAGTACCTAATAAGCGAAATTATCAGAAGCAATCAGATCATTTAGAAGAAGCTAGAGCAATTAGAGACATTCGACAAAAGAGGAATGGGACTAATTGGGATGATAATAATGGTAGAAAGCCAAAAAAAGATATAGTCCAAAAATGGAGATTAGAACATCCTAATGGAAAGAAAATTGATTGTGAAAGAGAGACCGGCTTAAGTCGACATACAGTATTAAAATGGTGGAACAATCAATAAAATAGTATAAAATAACACTATATGCAACGGTTGCGCAACGTTGCACAACCATGTTGAATCAACTATATATAAAGGAGAATCATGAAAACTGTTAAAGAATATGCAAATTCCGTAGGCAAATCACATCAATCAGTATATAAACAACTCAATTCAAAAAAAAATAGAAATAGAAATGTAATTGTTCCGTTAATTCCTGTGAAAGTAAATCAAAAAGAAAAAAAAGATATCAGAAAATGATATCTTTTTTTTCTGTATTAAAATTTTTTAAACAGGGATATTTAATTTAGGAATAATGTATTCTTTTCCATTAGAACCATACACTATTCCAGTTTGATTTAAACTGTAACCACATAATTTTGTGTTTCCAGGGAGATAGACCGTATCTGATCTTCCGTGGCAGTATACAGATTTTGGCATTGGATTTGCCTTCCATTCCAGAACCTGAAATCAAAACAAATCCAATCACAAAATCAGAATCTGTTAAGCTTTCTAAAGCCGAATTTGACAAAATCAAGCAAGTGATAGATTATCAACAAACACAAATCACCTCTCTAGAGGCTCAGAAAAGCGATTTAAGCGCCAAATTAAAAAATGTAGAGTCTAAACTGGACATTGCCCGAAAAAAGCCGTATATGCGTGAAAATGAGACTCTGATGCAGAATTTACAGGACGAAAGTGATTTAAGTGAGGAATTAACAAAAAAATACGGAAAACTGAGCAATCAGTATGTTGATTTAGTCAAAAGCTACAAGAAATTAGAAAAAGAAAATGGTATCTTGCATGAAAAAAACACTAGTTTAGAAAAAGAAAACTCATTTCTGTTTAAGAAAATAAGAAAACTTGAAATGGAAATAGGTGGTATCACCCAAGATTTTTATTACAAATTAACTAGAGCCTACGTAAGCATAAAAAATATCGTTCAAGCCATAGGAATGTTGAAATACGATAAAGAAAATGGATATGGAATTGAAAATCTTACTGCCAAACAAGAACGATTGATAGATGGTGTTTCGGAATATGGATCAGCTTTGGCCAAGGATAACGAATATCCAGAACTTGCAAAACAAATGGACAATAAAGTAGGCATCGACGAATCTATAGAAAGTTTTGTAAAACTACCAGAACCTGAACGAACTAGGGAATCTAGAGGTTCTAGAGATTGGGATATTGAATTATAAAAACAGGGTGAAAAAATTAAAAAAAAGGGAGCGAAAGCTCCCCCCTCTTTTTATCTTTTTTCTATACTTTCATATATTTCATATAGGTGTGTCAAAAATACTAACTTAGTGTGTCAAAAATACTAACTTAGTGTGTCAAAAGCATTGTAATGTAACACCAAAAATGATATAATAAAGATGTAAAAAAAGAGGGTTAAGCCATGACAATACTTACTGAAAAAGGAAGAGAACAATTGAGAAAAGAACGAATTGAAGCAGAACAGGAGCTAGAAAAATATAGAAAATGGGAGTCCATAATTCATGAGCATTTATTACTCGCAGATGAATACGAGAATGCCAGTGAATACGACAAAAAAGACATTATGGAGAGGATAAAAGAGCTAAAAGAGAAAGAAAAAGAGATCAAAAAGGAGTTGAATATTAAATAATGCATGAGCAGAAATACGAAATTGAAGAAAAAAACATCAAACAACCAGAATTAAAGTACCCAAATTCTTTGGATAATGCCTTAATAGTGGTGTCCAATCTAATTGCTAGAGCCTCCACAAAGTGGACTCTAGAGGAAACAAAGATGTTTCTATGTATGGTGTCAAAAGTAAAAACGAGAGATAGAGACAACTGGGTGACAGTTTCGAAGAAAGATCTTGCAGAAAAACTCGGAATCGATGCAACCAACAAACCGAAAATGAGAGAGATGTTCAAGAAAATGGTGTCGAAATCATTCATCGATTTTGACGGAGATACGGAAGACGACTGGATGTCTGGAGTTCTTCTCATTTCTATTAAATCAACTAAAAAAGATATGTCTGTCCAATTCAATCCAACTTACATTCCACTTCTTGATCAATTGTCGAGTCATTTCACTGAGTTCTATCTGGAATCAATTTTAGATTTCAAGCACATGGCAAGTTACAAGCTATATGTATATCTGGTATCTTGGGCAAAATATATAATCGGTGAAACAGAAAAAGCGATTATTCCAAAAGGGAAAATTCATCAAATTTTCGGTTTAAAAGAAAGTGATTATTGGATAAATTACGGAAAAGAAAATGCTAAATTTCATTTTCCATATTTCGAAAAACGTGTGCTCAATCCAGCAATTAAAGAAATAAACGAATTAAAAGCATGTGACATGCACATACTTGGTTGTGAGAAGAAAAAGGACGGAAAATATGTTCTTGGCTACGAGATTGAATATGTATTTGTAAACGATGAAGGGTTCATGAAATAGGTGGATTATGACATAGCGAGGACAATGTCCTCAAACCTAACAAAAAAGTAAGCCTTCGAATCTGAGGCACGCAATGTTACCTCCTATATTACAAGTCTTATCTTAAAAGACTTGAGGGAAAAGGAGCTTGTTTGAAAATATTTATTAACTAAAAAAAGAGGACTTAATATCCTCTAATTTTTTGCGTATATGATGCTCTGAAAATACATAAAAAGATAAAAAAACAAATCATTATTATAAATAATATAAATTTTACTATTTTTTCTGTTTGTGCTTGAGTAATTTTTCTGTTTTTATTTAGCTCCGGATGTTCATCAAGTTCTTTTATTCTTTTTTTTAAATAATTATCTAAAAATTTCATTACTAATCACTATCTTCATCCGGACGTAAAGAATATTTACATGCATAAGTATTAGAACTTTGTCGATAACAAATATTTCCACTAGTTAAATATACTGTAGATGCTGATCCATTGACATATGTACTAGATGCACTCGGTCCAAATCTATTCCAAGCATCTACCATTAAATCAAATGCTAAACTAGCTCTGTCAAACCAATCAACGGTAGCCTGGAATTGACCACTTGCCATCCATCCAACTAATACATAACTTGAAGTTGCCCAGAGATAACAAGCCATAGCTACAACAGAACGTCCTTCAACATACATGACCCCATCTCGTACTTCAACGTTTTTCCCTTCATATTCAGTACCTTTTAATTCTTCTTGAGTAAAGACATGATTAAATTCTTCACCTTTAAAAGGTTCATGTATAATTTCAATATTTGTATCGTTGGCTTTTACTAGTATTGAACTGTTGATGTTATAAATTCCAAGACCACAAAGCAAACAGAAAGCTAATAAACATGACAATAATTTCTTCATAATATACATCTCCTCTCCATCATTATCACTATGTAAAAAACATTAATATATCCATTGGTATCAAAGCTCCTTTTTCATTCTTTATGTATCTTTATATAGAAATTT
>OKUR01000530.1_pt1 | contig 17057 bp, 14 predicted proteins | sample 1606671 | NCBI WGS metagenome assembly OKUR01 (sample SAMEA3882519, study PRJEB24775) | human gut metagenome | biome: human-associated habitat; feature: intestine environment; material: feces | place: Netherlands | collected 2009/2010 | reverse complement strand
TGTGTGAAATGAACATTATCGGTCTCCTTTCACACCGAAACATTGATAAACAAAAGGATTCAATACATGCAATGCGTGAAAGCAACTTTTATCAACTTTCTTTTGAAGCCGAAACAACTTTTCGGATTGCCCCAAGTTTTCAAACTGAACCGCCCCCCAGAGCCCTTTTCAAACTGAGCCCCTACTACAATAAAAAAGAGGAAATTCTTATCGAACTTCCTCTTCTATCGGGGTGGCAGATGGGACTCGAACCCACGACATTCAGAACCACAATCTGACGCTCTAACCAACTGAACTACAGCCACCATGTTAGTGCATTTCTTAAATGCGGTGCAAAGATAGGGATAAACTTTTATATCACAATGATATTCAGCAAAAAAATCATATCTATACTGCATATCTAATCCAAAATCACTAACTTTGTCGCCTGAAAATAATAGGTATTATATGCAAAATATTACTTTCTATTCAGAGATCACTCGTCCCAGTTTGTCCATACATCAGTAACATCATCATCCTCATCAAGAAGATCCAGTGTTCTGTGAAGATCTTTGATAGCCTGATCATCCGTCAGCTCCACATAGGTCTGCGGGATCATGGCGATCTGTGCTTCTACAAGCGGGATCCCGGCTTTCTCAAGAGCCTCACGTACAGCGCTGAAATCATCCGGATCTGTGAGAATCTCGAAGCTGTCTTCCTCCTCACTGAAGTCCTCTGCACCTGCGTCCAGAGCTGTCATCATCAGCTCGTCCGCATCCATCTCACCGCACTCATCTTCAAGCTCTTCTTTGTCGATGATGATCTGGCCTTTCTGATCGAACATAAAGGATACGCATCCCTGGGTTCCGATGCTTCCGTTACCCTTGGTAAAAGCGTTACGTACATTACCGGCAGTACGGTTCTTATTATCTGTTAATGTTTCTACGATAATTGCTGTACCATTAGGTCCGTATCCTTCATATGTAATGTGCTCATAGTTTGCTGCACTCATATCTCCTGATGCACGTTTGATATTTCTTTCAATTGTATCGTTTGGCATGTTGTTGGATTTTGCTTTTGCGATTACATCTCTCAATCTGCTGTTATTAGAAGGATCTGAACTTCCGCCTTCTTTTACTGCTACTGCGATCTCTTTACCGATCTTTGTAAAGATCTTTCCTTTGGCAGCATCATTTTTCTCTTTCTTATGCTTAATATTGGCAAATTTTGAATGTCCTGACATACCTCTTTTGTCTCCTTTATTTAAAGTATTGCTTTTCTGTAAAAAGGTTTCTCCGAAAAACGGCAGAAGCCCATATAATATAGAATATAGCACGATCTTTCTCATTCGTCAACCGTGAACCGCGCCAAAAATACCCCTTATGTAGGCAGATCCAGGCTGATTTTCAGTGCTTCGTTCACAAGAGCCAGCTGTTCCGGCGTCAGATGACAGATTTTATCTTTCAGCCTTCTCTTATCGATCGTCCGAAGCTGTTCCAGTAAAATAACAGAATCCCGTACAATCCCATAGGCGGACGCTTCGATCTCAATGTGTGTCGGCAGCTTCGCCTTATTCATCCTCGATGTAATCGCCGCACAGATCACCGTCGGACTGTGCCGGTTGCCGATGTCATTCTGAATGATCAGCACCGGACGGACACCGCCCTGCTCACTTCCCACAACGGGCCGCAGGTCGGCATAATATACATCGCCACGCTTGATTACCACTTGTGCTCACTCTCCGATTCTTTCCGTTTTGCTTTCCCATACGATAACGATCCGGCGTTTTACGCCTTTTAAAATCGTTTCCATGTATTTAATATTGCCTGTTTTTCCGGAGGTATTCACAAATTTCATCCGGCACTTCAAAAAAGTCCGCCCGGAGTCCTTTTGGGAACCCGTGATTCTGATCTGCTTTGCTCAGATTGACTGCAATCCTCTGATAATCTCGGATGCTGTTACATAGGAAGCACTGCTTTTTTCTTCCGCAGCCTCTCCCGCCTTTCCATGCGCATATGCCGCCAGTGCCGCTGTTTTGGCAAGGCTGATTTTTTTCTCATTTTTTTCACACTGACGTTTTGCTGCAAAGGCGCCTGTGATTCCCGCGAGCACATCGCCGCTTCCCGCCGTCGCAAGCGCACTGCTTCCGCTTGTGTTTATGTAATACTGCTCACGCCCTTCCTCTGCTGTCACGGTTACGGAATCCTTTCGTACACAGCAGGCCTGGTATTTTTCAGCTGCCCTTCCGGCGCTTTCTGCCGGGTCACGCTGGCATTCTGCAATGGTCATGTGCAGCAGCCGTGCAAGCTCTCCTACATGAGGCGTTAAAATTTTTTCTGCCCGGCAGCCCGAAAGAATCTCTGCATCTTCTGCAATCAGGTTCAGCGCATCTGCATCCAGAACAAGAGGAACTTCTGTGTGCTGCACCGTAAAAACGAGCAGTTCTTTTGCCGTCCGGCTTTTGGAAAGTCCCGGTCCCGCAACAACAGCGTCCGCCCAGGCGAGATCCTGCAGCAGGGCTTCTTCCGGAAGCGGCTCATCCTCCTTCCAGAAATCCGCCATTGCTTCCGGCAGGGCACAGAAAAGCGGCGTACGGTTTCTTTCCTCTGTCACAACCTTTACCATGCCGGCACCGGATGCAAGGACTGCCCTGGCACACAAAACAGCGGCTCCGCACATGGCACCGGAACCGGCAAGTACCAGCACCTTTCCGAAGGTTCCCTTATTTCCCATCGGCGTGCGGGTAAGAAACCGGTCCAGATCTTCTTTTTCCACTGAACCGTACCAGGGCGTCTCCTCTTCTCCTGCATCAAAGCCGATTCCGATATCACGGACCAGGACCTCTCCGGCATATCGTTTTCCGGGATCAAAAAGAAGCCCTGGCTTTGCACAGGCAAATGTCACCGTGGCTCTGGCTTTCACCGCCGCATCAAGGACCTCTCCGGTATCCGTGTGGATCCCCGAAGGGATGTCCACGGCAAGAACAGGAACACCGCTTGCGCAGATTGCTTCCACTGCCCTCCGGTACTCCCCTGCCAGCGGACGGGATACGCCAATTCCAAAGATGGCATCTATGATAACAGTATATTCCCGGAAATCCGGATTCTTAACCTCACGGACCCCATAATTTTCCGCAATTTTCTTCTGTGCTCTCATGCCTTCACTGTATTTTTCCGGATTTCCAAGACAGAACAGTTCCGCATCCACCCCTTTCGTCTTTAAAATCCGTGCAATTGCCGCACCGTCCCCTCCATTATTTCCGGGACCGCACACAGCAAGGACTTTTCCTGTATCCCATGTTCCATTTTGAAGCTCCTCCACGCAGGACAGCGCCGCGCGCTCCATCAGTACCAGGGACGGTACCCCCATGGTTTCGATCGTATTGCGGTCTGCCTGCTTCATCTGTGCTGCTGTAAGAATCCGTTTCATCGCTTTTCCTCCTTTTCCTGCCTTATCCGGAAAGTGAACAGAAAAAGTCTCCGGTTTCCCGAAGACTCTCCTGCTTTTGTTTTGGTTTCTTAATTGTTCTTTGGATGCTCCGCCTCATATCTGGTCAGATTGTAGGAGAGACGCATCAGACTTTCGGAAAGATGAACGTTCTCGACGATCACATCTTTCGGAAGTTTTAAGTTTAGATCGGTATGTGCAAAATTCCAGATTGCTTTTACACCGTTGTCCACGAGAATCTCTGCCATCTCTACCGCTTTTGCTTTTGGCAGTGTCAAAGCCGCAATCTCTACATGGTGTTCCTTGATAAATTCCGGAAGCTCGTCCGCCATGCGGATTTCAATTCCGCGCACGGAGATTCCTTTTAATACCGGGTTGACGTCAAAAATACCGACCGTTTTGAATCCGCTTCTTTCAAAGGCCGCATAATTGGCAAGCGCCTGTCCCAGATTTCCGGCTCCGACAAAAATCATATTGTGGACTCTGTCCAGACCTAAGATTTTTCCAATCTCGCTGTACAGATACCGCACGTTATAACCATACCCCTGCTGGCCGAAGCCGCCGAAATTATTTAAGTCCTGGCGAATCTGGGAAGCTGTCACTTTCATCCGCTCGCTCAGCTCACCGGAAGAGATCCGTTCTACTCCGTCCTCCAGCAATTCGCCCAGGTAACGATAATATCTAGGAAGTCTTTTGATAACTGCCCGCGAAATTCCTTTTTCTTCCAAGATAAATTCCTCCTTATTTACACCTGCATATATTCATATTATATATGGTTGATAGAAAATTGTCAAAGATTTCTTGAAATTTTGTGTATTACTCTCTATAATAAGGATGGTGTATTATGTCAAAATACAGAAATATGTTATCTGGAGGAACCACATGATTCTTGCATGTCAGAATATCTCGAAAGCATTCGGGACAACGGAAATTATCAAAAATGCATCTTTTCATATAGAAGAACGCGAAAAAGCCGCACTGGTCGGCATCAACGGTGCCGGAAAATCGACGCTGTTAAAAATCATCATCGGTGAAATGAGGGCCGATGAGGGAGAGGTCATCCTCTCCAAAGGAAAGACGATGGGCTATCTCGCCCAGCATCAGGATCTGACCGGACACCTTTCCATTTACCAGGAAGTGCTGACCGCGAAACAGAATCTGATCGATATGGAGGAACGCCTCCGTCAGATGGAAAGTGATATGAAGACAAAATCCGGTGCAGAGCTGGATGAACTTCTTTCCACCTACACCCGCCTCTCCCATACCTTTGAACTGGAAAACGGATACGCGTACCGCAGTGAAGTCGTCGGTGTTTTAAAAGGTCTTGGCTTTTCCGAGAGCGATTTTGAAAAACAGGTGGACTCCCTCTCCGGCGGTCAGAAGACCCGCGTGGCACTTGGTAAACTGCTGCTCACCAAACCGGACATCATTCTGCTCGACGAGCCGACCAACCATCTCGATATGGACTCGATCTCCTGGCTCGAAACGTATCTTTTAAATTACAGCGGATCCGTCCTGATCGTCTCCCATGACCGTTACTTTCTCGACCGCGTTGTCACAAAAGTCGTTGAAGTGGACAATAAAAAAGTAACAACTTTTGAGGGAAACTATACCGCCTACAGTCAGAAAAAAGCAATGCTCCGCGAGGCCGCTTACCACGCCTGGGTCAACCAGCAGCAGGAAATCCACCATCAGGAGGAAGTCATCGCAAAGCTGAAATCCTTCAACCGGGAAAAATCCATCAAGCGCGCCGAGAGCCGTGAAAAGATGCTGGACAAAATGGATGTTCTCGAAAAACCGACGGAAGTACGCTCCGATATGCGGATCCGTCTGGAGCCGCGCATCACCAGCGGAAACGATGTGCTGACCGTCGAGCATCTCTCCAAAGCCTTCCCGGGACAGACGCTTTTCCAGGATCTGAATTTCGAAATCAAGCGCGGGGAGCGCGTCGCAATCATCGGAAACAACGGAACGGGAAAAACGACGATCTTAAAGATCTTAAACGAAGTCATCCGACCGGATGCCGGCTCTTTTACACTTGGAAGCCGTGTACAGATCGGTTACTACGATCAGGAGCATCAGGTGCTCCACATGGAAAAGACCATTTTCCAGGAGATTTCCGACGCGTATCCGTATCTGACAAACACCGAAATCCGAAATGTGCTGGCCGCCTTCCTGTTTACAAACGACGATGTTTTCCAGCCGATCCACACGCTGAGCGGCGGTGAGCGCGGACGAATTTCCCTTGCCAAGCTGATGCTCTCCAATGCCAACTTCCTGATCCTCGACGAGCCGACCAACCACCTCGATATCGTCTCTAAAGAGATTCTGGAAAATGCACTGAAGGATTACACTGGAACGGTGCTGTATGTCTCCCACGATCGTTATTTTATTAACCAGACCGCAACCCGGATTCTGGAGCTGACGGGACAGACACTCGTCAACTATATCGGAAATTACGATTACTATCTGGAGAAAAAAGAAGAGCTGACCCGCATCTATGCTCCTGCTGCCGATGCCGCCGCTCCGGAAGAAACAGCGGCTCCTTCCGAAGCCTCCTCCACAAAGCTGGACTGGAAAGCGCAGAAAGAAGAACAGGCACGTCTCCGCAAGAAAGAGAACGAGCTGAAAAAAACGGAGAAACGAATTGAAGAGCTTGAGACACGCGATTCGGAAATTGATGAAGAAATGTCGAAACCGGAAGTCGCAACGAATGTGGCAGAGTGTGTGAAATTAAGCAAAGAGAAAGCAGAGATTGCCGCGGAACTCGAAGAGCTGTATGAAAAATGGGAAGAGCTTGCCGAGTAGGCCTGGTTTTCCCCGGAAAAATTCAAAACAGAAAAAGCCGGTCCGGCGCATCCCTTTTTGCGGGAATGCCGGATCGGCTTTCTTTTTTGCTTCGTTTAATTATTTCTCCAGCTCCTCGCGGATGGCCAGGATGAAATCACGGCTGTTTAATACGGTCGGATTTTCCATGGTGGTGATCAGCGCAAGGTCTTTTGTCATTTTTCCGCTCTCGATCGTTGCGATCGTTGCTTTTTCCAGACGGTCTGCAAATGCGGAAAGTTCTGCGTTTCCATCCATTTCCCCGCGTTTTCTGAGTGCGCCGGTCCATGCAAAAATGGTGGCCACGGAGTTGGTGGATGTCTCCTCACCTTTTAAGTGACGGTAATAGTGGCGCTGTACGGTTCCGTGCGCAGCCTCGTACTCGTAATATCCGTGCGGGGATACGAGAACAGAAGTCATCATCGCAAGGGAACCGAAGGCGGAGGATACCATGTCGCTCATGACATCGCCGTCGTAGTTCTTGCAGGCCCAGATAAAGCCGCCCTCTGCTTTCATGATGCGGGCAACGGCATCGTCGATCAGAGTGTAGAAGTAGGTAATGCATGCTTCTGCAAATTTCTCTTTGTACTCTGCATCGAAGATCTCCTGGAAGATATCCTTGAAGCGGTGATCATACTTCTTGGAAATCGTATCCTTGCTTGCAAACCACAGATCCTGTTTCGTGGACAGTGCGTACTCGAAACAGCTTCTCGCAAAGCTTTCTATGGAGTTATCCAGATTGTGCATGCCCTGAATGACACCGGCGCCGGTGAAGTTGTGGATCAGCTCTCTTGTCTCGGTGCCGTCCTCAGCCGTATAAACCAGCTCTGCTTTTCCCGGTCCCGGAATGCGCATTTCTGCATTTTTATAGACATCTCCGTATGCATGACGGGCAATCGTGATCGGTTTTTTCCAGTTGCGCACGCACGGCTCGATGCCTTTTACGACAATCGGGGTACGGAAAACGGTTCCGTCGAGCATGGCACGGATCGTTCCGTTCGGGCTCTTCCACATTTCTTTCAGATTGTACTCGGTCATACGCGCTGCATTCGGCGTAATGGTGGCACATTTGACTGCTACACCGTATTTCTTGGTAGCGTTTGCGGAATCTACGGTTACCTGATCGTTCGTCTCGTTTCTGTGTTCCAGTCCCAGATCGTAATATTCCGTTTTCAGGTCAATAAACGGGAGAAGCAGCTCATCTTTGATCATTTTCCAGAGAATTCTGGTCATCTCATCTCCATCCATCTCTACCAGAGGAGTGGTCATCTGAATTTTTTCCATAGTAGGCCTCCTTTTTCTATTCCCGTTTATTGTATAAAGTATCCTATAGCTTGTCAAGTCAAAATTCGCCTGATTTTTTGGTATTTTCCCATAAATTCACACAATTTTTGCAGGATGAGAGGTGTTTTCCTTCATTTTTCTTTTTTATGCTGCCGCACAGTGCCTCACAGAAGAGACAGAAAACGGTCTGTTTGAAGCATCCCATGCCCCTGACGGTTGCGCGGAAGGCCAAGGTCTCTCGCCGATTCACAAAGCAACATTTTCGCCTGGACATTTGTAAGATCCGGAACCCGTTCAAGTGCCAAAGCCACGGCTCCGGACACCCGCGGCGCCGCCATCGAGGTGCCGCTCTTCACCACATATTCCTTCCTGCTTCTTCCAGGCGCACAGGAAATGAGACGTTTTCCAGGCGCGACAAGATCCGGTTTGCAGACGCAGTCCCGTGTCGGGCCGCATCCGGAGATTCCTCTTCTTGGCTCCAGCAGATCGCCCGCTCCCACGGTGATCACTTTTCTGCTGCTCCCCGGCGCCGTAATACTGCCCGGAGCGGGCCCCAGATTTCCGGCCGCTGTCACAACTGTGATCCCGTCATCCCAGGCGCGCTCCACCGCCTGCACGAGCAGATCATCCACCGATTTTTCCTGCTCTGTTGTTCCCACTGAAATATTTAAAATGCGGATATTAAGTCTTATTCGCTCTTTGCACACCCAGTCAATCGCCGCAAGGATATCCTGCTTTCTGCCGTTTCCCCTGCGGTCGAGAATTTTTGCTACCACAAATCTGCATTCCGGTGCCGTACCCCGGTACTTCCCGCCGGATGCTCTTCCGCTTCCGCCGAGGATTCCGCAGACATGCGTCCCATGCCCATTATCATCGTAAGGCGTCCCCCGCCCGTACACCAGATCCCGGAACGCCGCAATCCGGTTATCAAAATCAATATGCGGAAAAATCCCTGTATCCAGCACCGCCACGGTAATTCCTTGTCCTGTCAGAATTTTCTGCTCGTTCATCGCAAAGCTCCGGCGTATTCTTATTTTATGGTATGCAAAAAGGCTGCCCTTTGCAAGAAACAGCCTTTTTCTTATCAACTCTTTTAAAATTGTATCTGTTTTTCCCCTTTCCGCTTCCAGAGCATCATCGCAAGCGGGATGCCGCAGAGCTCGGCCAAAACGAAAGATACCCAGATCAGATTCAGATTTCCAAACCATTTCAGAATAAAAGCGAACACCAGCGGCAGGATAGCCTGGCGGGTCATGGATATGTACATGCTTTCTTTTCCGAGGGAAAGTCCCTGCAGCGATGCCTGATAGATCAGCCCCGGGATGGAGAGCAGATAGGCGACGGCGAGAATGCGAAGCGCCGGAACTCCGATGTTCATCAGGTTGTCGGAGGCATCAAAAAGTTTCAGTACAAATCCCGGGCAGGATTCCAGCACGGCGAAAAAGATCAGGAACAGTCCGCCGCCGTAGAGAATGCCGTAACGGATCGACTGGCGGATTCGTTCTTTCTGTTTTGCACCGTAATTGTACGCCACAATCGGAATCAGACCATTTGTGATACCGTGGACGCCAACCGTTGTGATGTTCTGAATTTTCGTGCAGATACCAAAAGCCGCAACAGCTGTAGACGAGAACGTAATGACAATCGCATTCATCGCCATGTTGACAACGGAGGTAAAAATCTGCACCAGCGTGGATGGAAAGCCGACTTTAATAATCTCTCTCACGCTCTCCCAATCCGGCTTCAAGGTAAAGGCAAACGGAATCTCCGGATTCCATTTTTTATTGATCAGCATTCCGGCAAGGCAGCCCATGAACTGACCGATGACTGTTGCAAGCGCAGCTCCGGCCGTCTCCATGCGCGGAAGACCGAACCAGCCGAAAATGAAAATCGGATCGAGAATCAGATTGGTCAGTGATGCGGCGGACAGCGTGAAGATAAAGAGGTGCGATTTTCCACTTGCCATGACAAACCGGTCAAAGACCCACTGTCCCATCTGGCCAAGGGATGCCAACATGCAGATGCTTAAATACTGCATGCCGTATGATGCGATCGCTTCATTTCCGCCGGACTGGCTTTCAAAATAAATGCGGGCGAAGGCAAGACATAGAATACAGTTTAAGATCCACGAACAGAATGCGATAAAAATTGCCGCGCTCGCCGCATCTTTTACCTTTTTCGGATTCTTTTCTCCGAGTGCCCGCGAAATCACGGCGTTCAGGCCGACGGCATTTCCAAGACCGAGCGATGACACGATCAACTGCATCGGAGCTGCCAGCGAGATCGCTGTCAGGGCATCCTCGGAGACCCGTGCGACGAACACAGAATCCACAAAGTTGTAAAGTGAACTGATCAGCAGCGACAGCATCAGCGGCAGCCCCATAGAAATCACCAGGCGGCTGACCGGGACTGTTCCCATTTTGTTTTCTTCCATAAAAAACCCTCTTCTCTTTTTTCAATATCGTTAATTTCAGTTTACACGCCAACAGGAAAAAGATCAAATACCTATCGCTTATACTGCCGCATAGTTTTCAGCTATGGATTATTTCATCAAAAAGAAACCCCGCGGAGTTTTTTGTCTCCACAGGGCCGGCAGATTTTATTTTGCCATATTCTGTTTTTCCATCCGCTTCAGTTCCGGCAGTATCAGAGCCAGCATGGTGATAAAGCAGAGGCTTCCGCCGATTACGTTCGATACCGGCTCGGCGAGGAAGACACCGTCGGTTCCCATGTGGAGCGCATACGGCATCAGATAGGTGAGCGGCACAACAATAAATACTTTGCGGAGCAGGGAGAAAAAGATCGCCTGCTTCTTTTTATTCAGTGATTTGAATACGGTCTGGCCGATGTACTGCAGATCCATGAAAATAAATGCTGCAAAATACTGTTTCAGCGCCGGCACCGCATCCTGAATCAGTACAGCGTCTGAACTAAAAATACCGATCAGTACATGCGGAATCAGAATAATAACGCTCCACATCACTGCGGTATAGCCAAGGATCATCGCACTCATCACGCACATGGCTTTGCGTACGCGGGCCGGACGGCGGGCACCGTAGTTGTAGCTTAAGATCGGAGAGGTTCCCTCATTCATCGCATAGATTGGGGTCTCTACGAGCTGACGGACACTTGATACAATTGTCATAACAGATATGTAAATATCGCCGCCGGTCACGGAAAGCACGTTGTTGCAGCAGATGGTAACAAGGCTGTTGGTGAGCTGCATGATAAAACCGGCCGTGCCGAGGCTGACGATATTTTTTGCATAGCCCGCACACTCGGAGATTTCATTTTTCCGTATAAACCGTACTTTCAGTTCCGCTTTCCGGGTCAGGAAATACAGAACGAACACAGCTGAGAGCGTCTGGGAAATGACGGTGGCAATCGCGGCACCCTGCACGCCGAAGCCAAGCACAAAGATAAACAGCGGATCAAGCAGCAGGTTTGCGACGGCTCCGATCGTAACGGAGAGCATGCCGACCGTTGAATAGCCCTGCGCATTGATGAACGGGTTCATGCCGGTCGCAATCATGGACGGCAGCGTTCCGATCAGATAAAGCATCATATAAGGATAGGCGTAAACCATCGCATCTGCCGACGCGCCGAACAGCGTCAGCAGCGGACGGGCAAACAGAAAGCCGATGACCATGAGGACAACGGCACAGGCGCAGACCATTGAGTAGGATGTATTCATGATCGTTTCCGCCTTCTGCGGATTGTTTTTTCCGCGCTCGATCGAAAACAGCGGAGCGCCGCCGCTTCCAAACAAGTTGCTGAATGCCGTGATGATGACGATCAGCGGAAAGCACAGGCCGACTGCGCCGAGTGCCGCCGTTCCCACATTGGGGATCCGCGCGATGTAGACGCGGTCTACGATGTTGTACAAAAGACTCAAAATCTGGGCAACCAGCATCGGGAGCGCTGCCCCTAAAATGTTTCCGGTTACGGTTCCATACTCGAAATCAATTCGTTTCATTGTTCTATCATTCCTTTTCTTTTCACTTGCTTTTCAGTATATCATGTCATATACTATATGTAAATTATTGTTTTTATATTGGATTTAAACAATTTTTATATGTTTTATCTTACAAAGGAGGATTCCCATGGAACTTCGACAGCTCGAATACTTCCGCGCCATCGTGGACGCCGGAACCATCAGCGGGGCGGCACGCATGCTGCATATGACACAGCCGCCGTTAAGCTATCAGCTTAAAATGCTCGAGGAAGAGCTTCAGGTGCCGCTTCTCGTGCGCGGTACAAAGAAAATCACACTGACTGAGGCAGGAAAAACACTGTACGAGCAGGCGGGTACACTTCTGATGCTCGCGGATCTTACGAAACGCGAAGTCGTAAAATCCAGCCAGGCGGCAACTCTGCACATCGGAATGACGCCTTCCACCGTGTCCCTTCTTTCCGACTACCTGCTCCGGTTTTCAAAACAGCATCCGCAGGTCCACTTCGATGTACACGAGGGTTCCACCTTTGCCCTCAAGGATCAGCTGGAAAATCATGTGATCGATCTTACTACGCTGCGCACACCGATCGTTTTAAACGGCTGTGAAACAAAAACACTCCTAAAAGAAAGCATCACCGCCATGGCACTCCCGGACCACCCGCTTTTTGCGGAGCGCGACACGCTTTCTCTTACCGAACTTGCCGAACAGCCGCTGATTCTTTCCAACCGCTACCGAAAATATATGCTCTCCGCTTTCGAACAGGCCGGTCTGTTCTGCGACATCTATCTGACCTGCGAGGATGCCCGCACGGCAATGACGATGGCGGAAAAAGGGCTTGGCATTGCTCTTCTGCCCGCCTCCATGCTGCCGCTTTCCCATCAATTAAAGGCCTGCGCCATCACGGACGCAGACCTTACAACGGAAATCCTGCTCGCCTGGCGCAAAGGGCGCCTTCCATCCGAGCTTCGGGATTTTTTAAAAATGTGGAATGAAACCTGACACATTAAAACAACTTATCTTTTTGCCGTACTCTGTTTTCAGCGTATGCAGCAGCTCCTTCTCATGCTGCGCATCCAGTGTACTGGACGGCTCATCCATCAGGCAGAGATCGGGATCGCGCAGGAAAATCCGTGCGATGCCGATTCTCTGGCGCTCTCCGCCGGAAAGGCGTGCACTCATCTGACCCATATCGGTCTGATAGCCCTCCGGCAGTGTCTCGATAAACTCCGCGATACCGGCGCGCTCTGCCGCTGTTCGGATTTCTTCAATGGAAGCATCCGGTTTTGCAATGGCAATATTCTCGGCAATCGTTGCATCAAACAGATAGGTGTCCTGCTCCAGAAACGCAATCCTCTGATGCAGTTCCGCAAAGCTGATCTGTTCCAGCGGAATGCCGTTGATCCGGATTTCACCTTCCTCCGGCGCATAAAACCGCAGCAGCAGACGCAGAATCGTCGATTTTCCGGCCCCCGATGCTCCGGCAATGCCGATCTTCTCTCCCTTCCGAATCTTAAAATTAAAGTGATCGAGCACTTTTTTCTCCGTTCCCGGATAGGAAAAGGTCACATCCGAAAACTCGATCGTCTGAATCTCCCCGCAGGAAACTGGATTTGCCGGTTCTTCTGTCTCCGACATCGTATCCTCGATTTTAAAGATCCGTTCCGCCGCTCCATACGTTTCCAGAAGACTCGTCACAACAAAGGTCAGATTGAACGTCGATGAAAGGGATGCCGTCGCTGCAAACGAGATCGCAATCGTTCCGACCGGATGATTGATCCCGCGGGAGGCAAGCACGCCCGCGCAGACGAGAATCAGGATTCTGGCGAGATATACAAAGAAGTTCGGGAATGAGGCAATCGTCTGGCGGTGTACGGTCAGCCAGAAGGATGCATGATTCACGTTCCGGTTTGCCTCGTCAACCTCCTTCATCCGCCGGGAACCCGCACCGAAAATCTGAATATCACGGATACTGTAAACACTCTCCAGAATTTTCGGATTCTTCGCCATTTTTGATTCCTCCTTATCAAATGATTTCTTTTGTTGACTTTATGATAGTCAATTTTTCTATTGAAATCAAAACTTTTTTCTTATCGTATTGATTAGTATTGCTAATCGTTCTTTTTTTCTATAAAGCATTGGAAAAGGCCCTGCATCAAGCAGAGTCTCTCACTATTTTTATCCTGGTATTATTTGACAACACAGAAATTCTCATCGATCCATTTCCGAACATCGTCTTCACTCACCTTAATCAGGCGGGCAATTCTTTCAACATCCATGCCGTCTTCTGCCATGGAAAGAGCAGTTTCCTTTGCCTTTTTCCATTCACCTTTTTTCCTATTATGGAATGCAAAAAGCCCCTGACGCTGCAAACAATTCCTTTGCAGGTCAGGGACTCCTCTCTATTTATGTGTGTGTGTAAGATATTGGCCTTTTATTTCTGTTCTTCGTCGCACGCGATGATATGTTTGCTCTTCTCATATCCGATCACTTTCCGGTCGGTGATGAAGATTGGTTTTTCGAAGTCTGCGAAGGTGACGGAGCTGATGCTGTTAAATTTGCTTGCGTCGCAGAGGACGTAGCACTGGCGGCACTGTTCCATGGCGGTCTTTTTGGTGACGGCCTCGTTGACGTCCGGGGTTGTGCAGCCGCTTCTTCGGGTTACGCCATTTGTTCCAAAAAAGCCTTTGGTGAAATGATACTCCTGGATCGTGCGGATTGCCTGGTTTCCGACGACAGCTTCTGTGGAGCTTTTGAGCTCGCCGCCTACCAGAATGACCTTAAACCCGCGTGATGCCAGCCGCTGTGCGTGGGCAACAGCGTTTGTCACGAAAACGGCGGAGGTTGCCCGGATGAAATCGATCATATGCGCCGTTGTCGTTCCCGCGTCGAGAAAGACGAAATCGTCCGGCTCGATGAGGGATGCCGCATATTCTGCGATTTTCCGTTTGGCATCGCAGTTCAGCTCATTTTTCTGCGCAACGGTGTACTCGTGTGCCGTCACCTTCTGGCCGGCTTCCACGGCGCCGCCGAATACCTTTTCCAGCTTGCCCTCCTTGTCGAGCGCTGTGATATCGCGGCGTACCGTGGACTCCGATGTATCGAGAAGATCCCGGACTTCCGTCACGGTGATGCTTCCCTTTTCTTTTAACAGTTTCAAAATTATCTCATGTCTCTGCTGTGTTAACATTTCTTTCCTGCCTTATATTCTGCCACATTTGTTTCCAGAATGATCTTGCGGAGCGGAAGGATGCTTCCCGGAGAAACGGAAAGTTCATCTACGCCCATCGCAAGGAACTCTTTTGTCAGCTCCTGGTCAGCGCCGAGCTCGCCGCAGATACCGGCCCAGATGCCGGCTTTGTGTGCATTCTCCACAACCATCTGAATCATGCGCAGGATCGCCGGGTGATGCGGATCAAAGAACGGATCCAGCTTTGTGTTCTGGCGGTCGATCGCGAGGGTGTACTGACTGAGGTCGTTCGTTCCGATACTGAAGAAATCAACCTCTTTTGCCAGCTCATCGCTGATGATGGCAGCCGCCGGGGTCTCGATCATGATACCCTGCTCTGGATTTCCGTACTCAATGCCCTGCTCAGCGAGAGAAGCTTTTACTTCCTCCACAATCGCTTTGATCTGGCGAACCTCGCCGACACTTGTGATCATTGGATACATAATGGCAATTTTTCCATATGCGCTTGCGCGGAACAGCGCGCGAAGCTGTGTCTTAAAGATCTCCGGCCGCGTCAGGCAGATGCGGATCGCACGGCAGCCAAGTGCCGGATTCTCCTCTTTTTCCATCTCGAAATAATCGCACTGTTTATCGGCACCGATATCGAGGGTACGGATGATGACGCGTTTTCCCGCCATCGTCTCTGCTGCCTGTTTGTAGATGCGGAACTGCTCTTCCTCTGTTGGATAGTGATCCTGCTCCAGATAGATAAACTCGCTTCGGAACAGGCCGATGCCGCCCGCGTCGTTCTGCATGACAGCCGCAAGGTCTTTGATGTTTCCGATATTAGCATACAGCAGAATTTTCTGTCCGTCCAGTGTAATATTTTCTTTTCCCTTTAAGGTGAGAAGCAGTTTTTTCTTTTCCTCATCCTCGGTGCGGCGCTTCTGCATGGCAGCAAGAGTCTCCTCGTCCGGATCCACATAGATGGTTCCGTCGGATCCGTCCACGATGCCGAGCTTTCCGTCTACGCTCTCATCCAGCGGAAGCGGTGTTCCGACCAGTGCCGGAATCGCCATGGTTCTTGCAAGGATAGCGGTGTGGGAATTTAAAGAACCGTGTACGGTAACAAAAGAAAGAACTTTGTCCTTATCCATCTGTACCGTCTCAGACGGCGCAAGGTCATCTGCCACGATGATCGCCGGTTCGTCGTTTAAGGATGCGTCGGTGTCGTCTCCGTTTAAGATGGAGATCAGACGCTCGGAAATATCCTTTACGTCTGCCGCGCGCTCTCTCATGTAGTCATCGTCCATGGCAGAAAACATCTGCGCAAAGTTGTCGCCTGTCGTTGCAACGGCATACTCAGCGTTGACGCCCTGGCTCTTGATGATGTTCTCGACGGACTCATTGTAGCCGTCATCCTCCATCATCATCTGATGCACTTCGAAGATCGCTGCATTTGCTTCGCCGACCTCTTTGCATGCTTTTTCATACAGAACGCCAAGCTGTGCGATTCCTTTTGACTTTGCTTCCTCAAACCGTGCCATCTCCGCATCCGGATTTTCCACTTTCACACGTTTTACCTGACGCTCATTCTTTTTGTATACGCGGATCTTTCCGATCGCAATGCCGGAAAATACGCTTTTTCCCTGATAAATCTGCATAAGTTTTCTCCACCTTTGTTCTCGATATCCGAATTTTCTGTCCAGACAGCCGGAGCGTGTTCAAAAAGGATTTCTTAGTTTCAGAAAGTTTTTCAAACACGCTCCTGCCGATTACTATATTGTAATTCTCCAGAGCCCCATCTCAATTCCGCTTACGCTCCATTTCGATGTGGCTTCTCGCCATATGGAATTCCAGAAAAAAGCACTCATTCATGCAAGCATGATTCGCACTTTTTTCTTCCATTCCGCATGGCTCTGTAGAATTACAAGTTCTCTTTCATGAAATTGCTGATTGCTTCGTATGCAGCATCTTCATCTGCTCCATCGAAGGTCAGGGTAACTTCTTCGCCCTGTTTTACAGCCAGTCCCATGATGCCGAAGATGGCTTTGCAGTTCATGGCTTTTCCGTCTTTTGCGATCTTGATATCACAGGAAAATTCTTTGACTGCTTTTACCAGCATTCCTGCCGGACGAGCGTGGATTCCTTCTGGATCTGTTACAACATACTTAAATTCTTTCATGATTTTTTCCTCCCATAGGATCTTTGATATTTTTATTTTACTCTGTTTTCTGTCTTTTTTCTATTCTTTTATGCAGTTTTTTTCTTTAAAACTCCAAGCAGAACTGCGGATACCACTGTTCCGATGACAAGTGCCACCAGATAAAGCAGCGCATTTCCCATAACCGGTACAACGAAGATGCCGCCGTGCGGTGCCATTAAGGTACAGCCAAATG
>OKUR01000522.1_pt1 | contig 17198 bp, 8 predicted proteins | sample 1606671 | NCBI WGS metagenome assembly OKUR01 (sample SAMEA3882519, study PRJEB24775) | human gut metagenome | biome: human-associated habitat; feature: intestine environment; material: feces | place: Netherlands | collected 2009/2010 | reverse complement strand
TCTAACAAAAAGCGGTAAGGTTTATCAGGGATGCAATATTGAAAACGCAGGATATTCTCCGACAAACTGTGCGGAGCGTACAGCATTTTTTAAGGCAGTCTATGAGGGAGAGCGTGAGTTTGCAGCAATTGCGATCAATGGAGATGGAGACGATTATCTGTATCCGTGCGGTGTGTGCAGACAGGTCATGGCAGAATTCTGCGAGCCGGATACGTTTCGAATTTTTGTTTCCAAAAAGAATGGAGAATATCGGGAGTATACGCTTGGGGAATTGTTTCCGGGTGCATTCACAAAGGACGATATAGAAAAAGCCAGAGTTTACTAGGTGGAACATGTTTTTGCCATTTTGTCAATGGATAAAACTACAAGAAAATAGTAGTAATTTTGGTAGTATTTTTTACGTTCCGGCATTAATTTTTGCTTGTGAATCAGGGAACATTAAAGTATAATAAGACTATCAAAAAACAGCCTGGGATGTGCGACACCCTACTATTTTGAACCTACATTTACTTTAAACGGGATTCCAACATTTTCAATTGGATGCCAGGCCTCAGTAATTCGCTACGGCGGCGGGGGAAGGCAAAAGCTTGATTGAGGTTACCCACCTAGCGTTGGCTAGGAGTCAAAATTGTAGGAAACGGCATTTTGGGTTTATACAAAAGATCATATGGTACAGAAGATTTTTAAAGTACAGAAGAAGTAAAGAGTACAAAAGAAAGTTTACTGTACAGAAGAATATTCGGTATACAGATGAAAAATCATTGATATACAAAGGAATATTTAAAAATACGAAGAGAAGCTGCTTTGAAATATAAGCAGCTTCTTTTATGTAATAAAATGACGGAAATCAAAGGTATTTGATACAGAAACGGAGATTAGCGTGAAAAAAAGAAATATGCCAAAAATTTCGGCAGTAATATTGGCGGTTTTAATTTGTGTGTTTGCAGGAATACTGATAGGAAAACTGAAGGAAAATTATGATCCGGAAATTTTTTCGGAAAATTATATCAGCGTTGATGAAGTAAAGCAGGAACTGATTTTTACCGTATATTCACAGGAAGAGTGGGACGAATGGTTTGAGGGCGGAAAAAAAGATTATCTGACAGGGGCAGTGCTGGATGAGCTGTTAAAAAGACTTGGAGTTTCGGAACAGATTGATTTTTCGGAAAAAAGAAAAAATGCTGCCGTTTCGCGTACAGAATGGAACCAGGTATATGCGCAGATCCTTGCGTTTCTTGATATGGAACAAAGCGTAAAAAAAGAAACACTGCTTGTGCTAAACCGTATGGAAATGGAAGATCAGACGGTTCTGGTCACGAATCAGGGAGATTTTTATACGAAACTGCAGAATACATATTTTACGGACTGGATGTCCTATGATGTTTATATAAAAGAGGATCAGTGCATTGGAATTGCACAGGTGTCAGAGCAGGAACAAACGATTGAAAATGCATATCTGAAATCCTGTCAGGATGAAAAAATCAGTTTTTTATTTGCAGGTGCCGTCTATGAAAAAGAGTTACAGGAGAGATGGATATCCTGTGAACCGGGAGTATGTGATCTGGTATTTCGGGATGGAGCGCTTACTGCAATCAAAACAAAACAGGATATCATACAGGGACAGATGTTATCCTATGATGATTCTGAGATCGAGATTGAAGATTATGGAAGAATCCACCACAATGGGAAGCTTCCGGTTTACCAGACCTATGGAGATGTGTCTGAAAAATCCATATCGGATGTCGTTTTGGGCAATATGAATGTGGCTTATGTGACTGCGGGAAAGGAAGTCTGCGCAATTCTTATTTTACAGCCGGCTGATATCAAAAATATCCGTGTTCTTCTGCTATCGGATGACGGAACAAATACCCGGAGCGATGTTTATCTAAAGTGTTCGACAAATGCCGATATAACTTGTGGTGATGAAACGAAAAGCGCCGGATCTGAGGAACTCCTTCATCCGGCAGATACACTGACGATGGCACCGGGAAAAACCTTTATCGTAAAACCGGAGTCGGAAGACGGTAAGATCTATCTGTGCAATGGAAATGGAACGGCTGTATCAAATGGTTATGCGGGGACGATTGAGGTGCGCAGCACAGAGAATGGATATACGGTTGTCAATGAACTGCCGTTAGAGGAATATCTGTATGCGGTCGTGCCGAGTGAGATGCCATCAAGCTTTTCTCCGGAAGCGCTTAAGACACAGGCGGTGTGTGCGCGCAGTTATGCCTATATGCAGCTGATGCGGGCGGATCTGGCGGCTTACGGTGCACATATCAATGACAGCACCTCCTACCAGGTTTATAACAAAGTAGAAAAGACAAAGGAATCTGTCGCCGCTGTGGATGCGACATGCGGGCAGGTGCTGACCTGGAACGGAAAAGTTGTGGAGGCATATTATTTTTCGACTTCCATGGGTTACACAGACACCGCGGAGATCTGGAATGTGGATGATCCGTCGTCCTATGGCTATCTGAAAAAAGCATGCTTAAACCAGGCGGATGCAGACATAGATTTGTCGGATGAAACTGCATTTTCCAAGTACATCAAGAGCAGTGCGGATGGATATGACAGCGATATCCGTTATTACAGATGGTTTGCAACGGCAGATTTATCGGATAAGACAGAAACGGTGAATGAGATCTTAGCGGCAAGACATTCCATTTCACCAAAAAATGTGTTATATTATGAATCTGACGGTACGACGGAGATGGATGTCGCCGCTGCCGGGGAGAAAATGGGAGCCATTACCGGAATGTCAGTGGAAGCAAGAAGCAGTTCCGGTTCGATTCTTACATTAGATCTTACTTATGAATGCGGCATTGTGAAAATAAAAACAGAGTACAACATCCGCAAGATTTTAGGCTGTATGGTGAAAAAAATTGTCTACGCAGATGCAACGGAATCAGAGAATATTACGATGCTGCCAAGTGCATTTTCAACCGTCGAGAAACAGGAAGACGGGACATATCTGCTGTCCGGCGGTGGTTATGGGCACGGACTCGGAATGAGCCAGAATGGGGCAAACGGAATGGCAAAAGCCGGTATGGGCTATCAGGATATCTTAAATTATTTTTATCAGGATATTACCGTGGAAACAATCGGAGAGATGGAAGGAAAAGAGACATTATGATCTGGAAGATTATAGGAAATGTGATGTCGTTTATGGGAAAATGTAAACGGGATAAGATCAATGCATATTCTGCGCAGTCTGCGTTTTTTATTATATTATCACTGATCCCGTTTCTTATGGTTTTCTCATCCCTGTTACAGTATACTTCCGTGACAGAGGGGACGCTTTTAAAAATCATTGAGAGAGTTATGCCGGAATACATAGCACCATTTCTTATTTCACTGATTGATGAGGTATACAACAGATCAGCAGGCATTATTTCCATTACGGCAATCGTTGCAATCTGGTCAGCAGCAAAAGGTGTGCAGTACATGACGGATGGACTCAATTCGGTCAATGATCTGGAGGAAACAAGAAATTGGCTTGTACTGCGGATGTGGGCAGTTGTGTATACGGTGGTTTTTCTGGTAGCTATTGTGTTTACACTGTTAGTCATTGTTTTTGGTAATTCTCTCCAAAAACTGGCATCGCAGTATATCCCGTTACTGCGGCATGCGGTAGATCTTTTGGCACATTTTCGGGGACTTATCATGCTGGTCATGTTAATTGTTTTCTTTGATGTGATATTTACAGCATTGCCGAATAAAAAGCTGACTTTTAAAAGTCAGATCCCAGGGGCTGCGATCTGCGGTGTGGCGTGGTATATTTTTTCTATCGGTGTTTCCATCTATGTGGATTATTTTAACGGTTTTTCCATGTATGGAAGCCTGACGACGATCGCCCTCATCATGCTGTGGCTTTATTTCTGTATGTATATCATGATGATGTCGGCGGAAGTAAATGTCATTTTCAATGACAGTATCCGCAAGTGGCTGATCAAAGAGAAAGAGAAGAAAAAGAGAAAAAACTCTTGAACTAATAAATTTCCTGTGCTAAAATGCAATACAGAGTGAAAATAAAAGAAAAGGCATTGAACGTGATTAGTAGTGCACTATAATTCTTTCAGAGAGAGTGGGTCACCGGCTGAAAACCCATTTAAGACAAGGTAGGAAGCGAAGTTCGCACGGGAGCTGCATTTGTGAAATGACAGTAGCAGATGACGTCCATGCACGTTACGCATGTTAAGAGCTTTTTGTCAATATTCGTGGCAGAAAGAATCAGGGTGGTATCGCGGAATCATTCGTCCCTGGACGAATGACTCCGCGTTTTTTGTTGCTGAAACAAATCCACCACAGGAATTGTGTCACAAAAATAATTTGTGAGACAAATATCTGAAAGAAATAATGCAGAATGGAGATTATCATGAAAGAAAAATTGCAGAAAATCAGAGAAGATGCGATCCGTCAGATCGAAGCATCCGGCGATCTGTCGAAATTGAATGATGTGCGTGTTGCAGTTCTTGGAAAAAAAGGAGAACTGACCGCTGTATTAAAGAGCATGAAGGATGTCAGCCCGGAGGAGCGCCCGTTAGTCGGACAGCTTGTCAATGAGACGAGAGAGAGCATCGAGAAGATTTTAGATGAAACAAAGAAAAAATTAGAGGCAGCGGAGTTAGATGCAAAACTGCGCAGAGAAGTCATCGATGTGACGCTTCCGGCAAAGAAAAATAATGTCGGACACCGTCATCCGAACACGATCGCTTTAGAAGAGGTAGAGCGCATCTTTACCGGAATGGGTTACGAAGTGGTAGAGGGACCGGAAGTAGAGTATGATTATTATAACTTTGAGGCTCTTAATATCCCGGCAAACCATCCGGCAAAGGACGAGCAGGATACGTTCTATATCAATGACAAGATCGTGCTCCGTACACAGACATCTCCGGTACAGGTCCGTGAGATGGAAAAAGGGCATCTCCCGATCCGTATGATCGCACCGGGCCGTGTATTCCGTGCCGATGAGGTAGATGCGACACATTCTCCGTCTTTCCATCAGATCGAGGGACTTGTCGTTGATAAAAACATTACGTTTTCTGATTTAAAGGGAACACTTGCAGAATTCGCAAGACAGTTGTTCGGACAGGATACCAAAGTAAAATTCCGACCGCATCATTTCCCATTTACAGAGCCGTCTGCCGAGATGGACGTGACCTGTTTTAAATGCGGCGGGAAAGGATGCCGTTTCTGTAAGGGTGAAGGATGGATTGAGATTTTAGGCTGTGGTATGGTACATCCGCGTGTACTGCGCATGAGCGGCATTGATCCGGAAGAATACTCAGGCTTTGCTTTTGGCATCGGATTAGAACGTATTGCACTGCTCAAATATGAGATCGATGATATGCGTCTGCTCTATGAAAATGATCAGAGATTTTTAAATCAGTTCTAGGAAAAAGATAGGAGAATATAGCATTATGAATACTTCATTAAAGTGGATCAAAGACTTAGTTCCAGGTCTTGACTGTACACCACAGGAATATATGGATGCCATGACATTATCCGGCTCTAAGGTAGAAGGATATGAGAACATGGATGAGGATCTTGATAAAATTGTGATCGGACAGGTAAAAAGCATTGAGAAACATCCGGATGCGGACAAACTTGTGATCTGCCAGGTAGATATCGGAACGGAGACAATACAGATTGTGACAGGTGCTCCGAATGTGACTGAAGGGTGCAAAGTACCGGTTGTATTAGACGGTGGAAAAGTTGCCGGAGGTCATGACGGCAGCAAGACCGAGGGCGGTATTAAGATCAAAAAAGGAAAACTGCGCGGTGTGGAGTCAAACGGTATGATGTGCTCCATCGAGGAACTTGGTTCAAACAGAGATATGTTCCCACTTGCACCGGAAAACGGTTTATATATCCTGCCGGAAGATGCTCCGGTCGGAGAGAGCGCTATCAGTTATCTTGGATTAGATGACACGGTTGTGGAATATGAGATCACTTCAAACCGTGTAGACTGTTTCTCAATTCTTGGTATTGCGAGAGAGGCGGCAGCTACGTTTGGAAAAGAGTTTGTTCCTCCGGTTGTGACAGAAACAGGCAATAATGAAGATGTTAACGATTACATCAAAGTATCTGTAAAAGATGATAAGCTCTGTTCCCGTTACACCGCAAGAGTGGTAAAAAATATCAGGATCGCACCGTCGCCGGAATGGATGCAGTGCAGACTGCGTGCGCAGGGAATCCGCCCGATCAATAACATTGTAGATATCACAAACTATGTGATGGAAGAGTATGGACAGCCGATGCATGCCTATGACCTTGACACGATCGAGGATAGAGAGATCGTTGTGAGACGCGCTGCAAAGGGTGAGCAGTTTGTGACTTTAGACGGTCAGGAACGCACCTTAGATGATTCTGTACTGATGATCTGTGATGGAAAGAAAGCCATCGGCATTGCAGGTATCATGGGTGGAGAAAACTCCATGATCACGGACAATGTAAAAACAATGCTGTTTGAGGCTGCATGCTTCGATGGAACAAATATCCGTCTGTCAGGAAGAAAGATTGGTCTGCGTACAGATGCTTCCGCAAAATTTGAAAAAGGCTTAGATCCAAACACAGCGATCGAGGCAATGAACCGTGCATGCCAGCTTATAGAGGAACTTGGTGCCGGAGAAGTTGTCGGCGGCGTTGTGGATGTTTACCCGAATGTCAAAGGGGATAAACGTATTCCATTCGAGCCGGAGAAATACAACAAACTACTTGGAACGGACATTGCAAAAGAGACAATGCTGGCTTATTTCTCAAAGATCGACCTCGGCTATGATCCGGCTTCGAACGAAGTGATCGTTCCATCTTGGAGACAGGACTTAGAGTGTGACGCCGACCTTGCAGAGGAAGTGGCAAGATTCTTCGGTTATGATAAGATTCCGACCACACTGCCAAGCGGTGAGGCTACCACAGGAAAACTTACCTTCAAACTCCGCATCGAGGCAGTAGCAAGAGAGATCGCAGAGTTCTGCGGATTTTCACAGGGCATGACGTATTCCTTTGAGAGCCCGAAAGTATACGATAAATTATTACTGCCACAGGATTCACCGCTCCGCAAAGCGGTTGTGATCAGCAATCCGCTCGGAGAGGATTTCTCTATCATGAGAACGATTTCCTTAAATGGTATGCTGACATCACTTTCCACAAACTTTAACCGCAGAAATAAAAACGTGCGTCTGTATGAACTTGGAAATATTTACCTGCCAAAACAGGTACCGGTAACAGAGCTGCCGGAAGAGCGCATGCAGTTTACACTTGGTATGTACGGAGAGGGTGACTTCTTTACCATGAAGGGTGTGATCGAGGAGTTCCTTTACAAAGCAGGAATGAAGCTGAAACCGGAATATGATCCGGAAGCCGGAAAACCATTCTTACATCCGGGACGTCAGGCAAATGTTGTTTATGATGGCACTGTGATCGGTTATCTCGGTGAGGTTCATCCGACGGTTGCTGCAAATTATGCAATCAAAGAGCGCGTTTATGTTGCAGTACTTGATATGCCAGAGATCGTATCCCGCGCATCTTTCGACCACAAATATGAGGGAATCGCTAAATTCCCGGCTGCAGCCAGAGATATCTCCATGGTTGTTCCGAAGAAAGTGCTTGCAGGCGATATCGAGAAGATCTTCGATGAAAAGGGCGGTCAGTTCTTAGAAAAATACGATCTGTTTGATATCTATGAGGGAGCACAGATCAAACCGGGATATAAATCAATCGCATACTCCTTGTCTTTCCGTGCAAAGGACAGAAACTTAGAGGATGCCGATATCACTGGTGCAATGGATAGGATTGTAAATGCACTTGAGCGTGTCGGTGCTGAATTAAGAAAATAGGATTGAGAATCATGGACGTAAAAGATTTTTATTATGACCTGCCACAGGAGCTGATCGCACAGGACCCGTTAGAGGACCGTTCCAGTTCGCGGCTGATGGTATTGGATAAAAATACCGGTGAAGTGACACATCGTGTTTTTAAGGATATTACAGATTATTTAAGACCGGGAGACTGCCTTGTCATTAACAATACGAAAGTAATTCCTGCAAGACTGTACGGAGTAAAAGAGGGCACAGAGGCAAAGATTGAGATCCTTCTGTTGAAACGTAAGGAAAATGATATCTGGGAAACCCTTGTAAAACCGGGCAAAAAATGTAAAGTCGGAACAAAGATCAGTTTTGGCGATGGACTTCTGACCGGTGAGGTCATTGATATCGTGGAAGAGGGAAACCGTCTGATCCAGTTCCACTATGATGGAATTTTTGAGGAGATTTTAGACCAGCTTGGACAGATGCCGCTGCCGCCTTATATCACACATCAGCTTCAGGATAAAAACCGTTACCAGACGGTATATGCAAAGTATGATGGCTCTGCCGCTGCACCGACAGCGGGACTCCATTTTACACCGGAATTATTAAAAAAAGTAAAGGAAATGGGTGTGGAGATCGCAGAGGTGACACTTCATGTAGGGCTTGGTACATTCCGCCCGGTCAAGGAGACGGATGTATTAAAACACCATATGCATTCGGAATTTTACCGGATCGAACAGTCCGAGGCAGATAAGATCAACCATGCAAAAGAGACCGGACATCGTGTCATTGCGGTAGGAACGACCAGCACGCGTACTTTAGAGGCGGCATCGGACGAGAACGGTTTCCTGCGCGAGACAAGCGGATGGACAGAGATCTTTATTTATCCGGGTTACAGGTTTAAAGTCATTGATTCCCTGATTACCAATTTCCATTTGCCGGAATCCACACTGGTAATGTTAGTTTCAGCACTGGCAGGACGGGAACATGTGTTAAACGCATATGAAATTGCCGTGCAGGAGAAATATCGTTTCTTTAGCTTTGGGGATGCAATGCTGATAACGGATACAACAGTTTAAATGATCTGAAAAGATGCAACAGACAGCATGATTTACGGGCAAAATGATTGCTTGAAAAAATCACGAAAGAGAAGGAAAATTACGGAATGGAAGAGAAAAGACATCATAAGCGTTTAAAACTCGACGTTTCCATCCAGTTAGAACGTCTGACAGAAGATGGAACGACGACATATGATTACACGCAGGTTGTAGTTACGGATGTTTCGCGCGGCGGAATCGGCTTCCAGTCCGACGAACCTTTGGAAGTGGGGGGATATTATAATACCAGAATCCAGATATGGACGAAAGAGGTGATCGATGCAGTCATCGAGATCGTGCGTAAGCAGAAAATGGAAGATGGAACCGACAAATATGGGGCAACTTTTATTGGAATGTCGGATACAGATGCAATAAAAATAGATATTTATCAGGTGTTTCGTGAAGCATAAAAGTATAAGAGATGAAGTATGCTTTTGATGACAGGATAAATGCAAAAAATCGAAGAGAGCCAGATAGGTCACATCCTAAAATAAAGATGATCTGTCTGGCTCTTTTTATGTCTGTCATTCTTCGTCCATAAGCTATCATTTATGAAAGCATAGGTATACGAATAAATTATTTGTAAGTCATAAAATTAATTATGCTTCATAAGAACTTACGGTAATTGTATAATCGCTTGTACCTTCCACATAAGTGGTTCCATCAGAGCCTTTGACGGTAACGGTGTTGCCATCCTCATCTGTAATGGTTCCCTTGCAGGTTAAAGAGGAGAGAGTGCTGTCCCCATCAACGATCCAGGTAGAACTGCTGTCAATGGTCAGATTTGCATAACCGTCTCCGCCATTTCCGGCATTGCTTTCATCCTGAACAAAACTTCCGGTCCAGGTACTTTTATTTTCAAGGGAAACGTCAAGCTGGCTGATGCTGTCCCAGATGATCTTTCCTGCCATGGTCTGGGCATCTGTAGTAAATTCACAGTCAGCGCCGTTGGCACCGGAAGAACCCCAGCCCCGAGCATTGCTGTTTCCGGTACATTTTAACAGGAAATCATTGGAATCAGAATAACTTAAATCTACGCCTGACAAATAAAAGGTACTTTCTGTATTGGTGGTGTAGAACATGCCTCCGTTTTTAGAAGTCAGACTTCCTCCTGTCATGGAAAAATCGCTGTTTCCAACTTCGGAATCACCGGACATGCTCTGATAGAGGATGACGGTCCAGTTACAGTCATTCTGCTCGTTTTCCGGAATGTTGCCGGTCAGATCACAGTCTGTTAATTTTAAGGAGTTTAAGCCCTCGATACAGACTGCTTCGGATCCGTTGGCAGTTAAAGCTGCATTTGAGATAGAGATATCTGCAGTACAGTAAACAGCCGGGGATCCGGTTCCGTTTGAAGTGTAGCTGCCGCCGTCTACGGTCATGGTACCACCGCCACGGTCACTCCGGATTGCAGCAGAAGATTCGCCGTTCGTTGTCACGGTCAGATTTTTTGCAGTCAGAGTACCACCGCCTGCAACATGAATACCGCCGGAGGTATCCTGTCTGGTTGTGATTGTGATGTCAGAAACTGTGACATTTCCGTTTCCATAAGAAAAGATACCTGCACCACCGGCAGAGTCTGTCGTGATCGTCGCATTGTCTATGGTTACTGTTCCGTCAGTTACCAAAAGACCCGCACCTACTCCGTAAAAACTGGACGAATCGCCACCGGTACTGTCGGAGGAAGTGCGGTCTAATGTGATATCTTTTAAAGTAACGTTTGCGCCATTTGAAACAAGAACCGCATTTTCATCGGATCCGGTGGAAGAGAAAGTCTCATCGGAAACTTCGGTATCTTCCGTATATTCGGTTACGGCATTGTAAGATTCCGGCTGGGAGGAAGCGCTGCCTCCCGGCGAGCCTCCGCCTGGAGTGTTACCTCCCGGCTGACCGCCGGCGTTGTCAGAGATCGTTACAGTTGCAGCGTTACCATCATCATCTAAGGTGATCGTTGCCATAGTACCTTCGGATAAAGCGGAAAGTGTTGTTTCTTTTCCATCTTTGTCATAATAGATGATAGAGTCGGTCAGATTGATTGTCTCGGTTGTCATATTGTTCATATCTGGAGCACCGCTGTTGCCGGAAGGGGCAGAATTGTTGTCTCCACTAGGCAGATTGCCAGGGGTTTCGGTGGAATCTGCGCCATCAGAGTCAGGTTTGTCAGGTGCCTCTGTTGAATCGTTGTTGTCAGAGTTCCCGTTGCCTGCTGGGGCACCACCGTTGTTATCGCTCGGTGGATTGCCCGGTGCTTCGCCCTGACCGCCGCCCGGCATGGCTGCAACTGTGATCGTGCTGTCGGTAATTTCGGAAATCATTCCGGTTACCGTGTTTTCATCTGATTTTACATCAGTGTCCTCCGTAGATGTTTCCACTGTGCTTTCTACAGAAGAAGAGGTATTTGTGTTATTACCTGTACTATTGTTTGTGCTGCCGCATCCGGAAAAAATCAGTGTTCCTGCCAATGTGATACATAATAATGCTTTTTGATATTTCATAATGTTTGTCACTCCTTTTTTGTTGATAGCTGTATTCTATCGGGGGAATGTGACGGTTAGATGAAGCCGGGTTGGAAGTTGCGTGAATTTACAGAGAAGTCTGTGTGGAATAGAAAAATTGGACGAAAAATGTGATTTAAAAAATTTTTTTTAAATTTATGAAATTTACTATTGTAGATTTTTGAAAAGTGTGCTAAACTATATTTGTATCCATGAACTAGTTTATAATGTAAACAGTTCAACTCAAGAAGCTGTATTCTGATTAACGTCAGAATATGGCTTTTTGACTGTCTGGAGTTCTTTTTGGGATGTTCTATAATCCGGCATTTCGCCATTTACCCCAAATTTGAAATACAAGTGTTATATTTATATAAGAAAAAATACAAATAAAATCTTATAATTGCAGGAATATTAATTGAAAGGGAGCGGAAACTTTTATATGGAGGGAGATAAAGTACCGGTAAGTTTAAAAGAAAATGTAATCAAAAAAGAAAATTGCAGGGAGGAATGGGTTATGTACAAAAGATTACTGGCAGGTCTGCTTGCTGTTACAGTGACCATGACGGGAATTTCATTTCCGGACAGTGTATTTGCTGCGCAGGATGATACCGCAGTCATAAAGGAAGAAGAGACCGGGACAGAGAGCAGTGAAGTTACGGAAAGCGAAGAAACAGAAGAATCGGAAGAGACTCTGACAGAAAAGACCGGATCAGACGGTGAAACAGAACCGGACGAAACACAAGCGGCTGAAATCGTACAGACAGAGACGGACAATGAAGCAGATATGACAGAAACTGAGGAGACTGTCGAAATTAAAGAGACGGAAACAGAAGAGCAGACAGAGGAGTTACAGGAGACAGAGAAAACGGATGCCAGGGTTACCTCAGAATTGACGGTCAGAGGAACAGACAGTTTCGGATCAATGTTTGCACAGGAATTTTCTGGTGTTGCAGCCGAGCAGACTGAAAATAATGGATGCAATGTGTTTTCGATTGATATGAGCGGGAATCAGGCATCTGTTTCTTTTGAAACAACACAGGATGCAACACTTGTCGTTGCAGTATATGATGAGAACGGCAATCAGATGCTGGCTTCCGGGAAAAAGAACGTAACAAATACAGAGACAGAAACAACAGTAACGATCAATTCCGGCACGATTCCACAATATTATCTGGTGCGTGGATATCTAATCGAAACAGAGACACTTCGTCCAATCTGTACAGTATATGAATCCTCTATGTATACGCAGGAAATGCAGGAGTTTTTAGCAAAGACGACAGATGATTTTGACGAAGAAAAGGTGCTGAACCTGGATGACGATGATACGAACAATTTTGCAGTCTATGGAGACGATACCATTATTATTCCATCTGAAACGGGAAAAAATATTGTGGTGTCGGCAGATGATTCCACAAATACATATGTGATCAAAAATGCAGATACAGACATGACATCTTTGGAAGAAGGAGATATTTTTTCCTATGAATATGCAGATGGTCAGTTTATTATAACGAAAGTTGCATCGATTGATGTAAATGGAACAACGGTTACGATTACCGGTGATGACATCGAAATGGAGGATGTTTTTTCCTATGTCAAAATTGATGCATCAGATGATCTTGCAAACGCAACGATCGATCCGTCTGCCTGTGGGGATGGTGTCACATATGAGGGACTTTCGGATGAGCCGGAGAACAGTGAGTATAAAGCAGCCGACATCAGTGGAAGTGTCAAAAAGACAATGAAATTCAGATTGGATAAATCAGGAAAAGATTCTGATGGAAGTTACAGTATTTCAGGCGGTTTGTGGATGCGGATTACATATTCTGCAAAATTATATCTTACATTTTCCAAGTGTTATGTGGAATTAAAGCTGGATTATAAAGGCAGCCTTGATATTACAGCAAAAGGAAAATTTACAGCAACTGTACCGCTACCGTCTGTGGGATATATGTTTTATGGTATTATTGTGGAACTGACGCCGTCTATGATATATGAGTGGGAAATTAATGGTGCAGTCGGCGCTGATATCAGTGGTACTTTTGGCATTCAGGCAGATAACAATGGAATTACAAGCCTGACCACAATGCCAAAATGTACGCCTAAACTAAAAATCAGTGGAAGTTTTTACTGGGGGCTTTCTTTAGAACCGCGTGTAAAAATTTTGAGTAATAATGTTGCTTCTGCAAGCCTTACAGGTAAAGCGGGCATTAAGTTAAATGCATCATGGAAACCGGAAATCCTAAAACAGGAAAAGACGATTCACAGCTGCCAAAAATGTATTGAGGGAAAAATTAATGCAGAGCTTACGCTAAAAGCAGGCGTGAAAATGCTGAGTAAAATTTCCTATAATATAAATTTAATTGGGGAGTCGAAGAAAATCGCTGATTTTTATTATTCCATTGATCATAATGATTATGGTCTGACGAAGTGTCCGCATTTAAGTTATCGTTTGAATCTGGTTGTGGTTGACACAGATGGTAATCTGCTGCCGGATACTGTAGTAACGATTACGGATCAGACAGGACAGTTTGAGGAAGTAAAGAAAAAGACGGATATGCTTGGCAAATTATCAGTCTATCTGCCGGAAAGCCGGTATACGATCACTCCGGTAAAAGATGGGTATGTACCTACCAGAAGAAACATTGAAATCCATATGGATGAGACGATAGATGACTTGCGGATTACGTTATGTAAGACAGTTGGAGGGTGGACAGGAAATAAAATTGATACGGTCAGACCGGATTTGGGGTTAAATAGTTATTCACAGGTATTGAGCTCAGGCGTTAACTATATGGGTGTTATATCAGGAAATGGGAGTTTGTATATGTGGGGAAATAATGATTGTGGTCAATTAGGAGATGGAACAAAAACGTATCGAGATATACCTGTAAAAATAATGGACAATGTTGTTTCTGTTAGTGTAGGAAGGTATGCAAGTGGTGCCATTACAAAAGATAGAAGTTTATATATGTGGGGGTATAATGCATGGGGACAATTAGGAAATGGAACAATTGTAGATGAAGTGATTCCAGTTAAAGTTTTAGATGATGTAGTTGCAGTGGGCACGAATGGTGCAACAAGTGCTGCAATTACTTCAAATGGCGATTTGTATATGTGGGGGGTAGACATATATGGCTATGAACCAACAAAGATAATGAGTAATGTAAGGGATATAAAGTTTGGAGATGATTGTTACGGAATAATTAAAGAAGATGGAAGTTTGTATATGTGGGGATGCAATGATTATGGTCAATTAGGGGATGGAACGACGGAAGGTAGATATGTGCCTGATGTGCCTGTAAAAATAATGGATAATGTTAGGAATGTTATTATGGGGGAATACAATATAAATGGTGCAATAACAAATAATGGAGAACTTTATCTATGGGGAACGGGACATTTAGAACCAGTCAGAATAATGGATAATGTTTTAGCAGCAAGTATATCGATGACCCTATATCTTAATAGTGGGGTATTAACAAAGGATGGAAGGTTGTATGAATGGGATGATAATGATATGATGGCATTTGGTGCGCCTACTGTAGAAATTACAATCCCCGGTGGCGTAGCCCTCCCCTCCGCCATATCCGCACAATCCGAAGAATCATCCTCAGATTCCGTACCAGTTTTAACAGCATCCCCGGATTCCACCCAACCGGTATCCGAATCTGAAGCAGCAGACCAGTCCGAAGAATTTGAAGAAGAGGCAGTTTCCGTATACAAAGCCGACGCCACTGAAACCAACACCGCCACCGGCACACAGACCGCATCCTTCAAAAACCTGACGCCAAACGACACCTACAATTTTTATGTAGCAAGATCCCTGACCGCAGATGACCTTCTCGCATTCGATAATATTTTAGATATCCGTCAGGCAGTGGCAGGGGAAGATGGCAGGATGAGTGTGACCTACCAGCCGAGAGAGACGGACGATAATGCAGTTATTTTTGTTGTCGGAAGTACACCAAAAGATCTTTCCGGTGCGCAGATCACGATTGGAAACACCACATATAACGGTACGGCAAAAAGTGTGACAGCAGCGGTTGAATGTGATGGTAAAACATTAGTCGAGGGACGTGATTATCTGGTAACCGGTGGATTTGAAATTACCGGGTTAGGTACTTACACATTAACGATCATAGGTACAGGTATTTATACCGGAACGGCATCTAAAACATATACGGTGACCTGTCAGCACAATTATACGGAGAGCATAACGAAACAGCCGACCTGCACTGAACCGGGAAGAAAGACTTTAACCTGCAGTATCTGTGGGGCAGTCAAGGATACTACATCGATTCCAAAGACAGCGCATACTTATAAAAACAAAAAGGTGACAAAGCGTGCAACAACCAGTAAAAATGGTACATTTACAGCAGTATGTTCGGTATGTGGGGCAGAACAGACGGAAGTGATTTATGCTGCAAAAACGATAAAACTTTCCAAAACATCTATGACGTATAATGGAAAGAAGCAGAAACCATCTGTAACTATTACGGATGCGGCAGGAAAGAGGCTGAAAAACGGTACTGATTATAAGGTGACTTATCCGAAAAAGACACAAAATGTTGGAAAATATACAGTGACGGTGACATTAAAAGGCAATTATACCGGAACCGTAAAAAAGACATTTACGATTCTGCCAAAGAATACAGCCATTTCCAAACTGACAGCTTCAAAAAATACGGTCACAGTAAAATGGAAGAAGCAGACAAAACAGACCGCCGGTTATGAGATCCAGTATTCCACCAGCAGTAAATTCACAAAGAAAACCACAAAGACTGTAAAAGCTGCAAAGAACAGCATGACTTCCAAAAAGATTACAAAGCTGAAAGCAAAGAAAAAATATTATGTACGCATCCGGACGTATCAGACAGTCAAGGTTGGGAAAAAATCGACAAAGATTTATGCCAGCTGGTCGAAAGCAAAGACGGTTACAACGAAGAAAAGTTGACATTACTACCCGAAATTGATACTATAATTACAGAACAAGCGGTTGTAATAAAAAGTCCTCCGCCATAAGGCGGGGGACTTTTTTAGCACTATCAATATGCAATGTGAATAGTCATTGCATATTGATTTTAATGGAATTATAACAAAGGAAAAAGAGGTTATTTGTTCTCCTCATTCAAAATACTTAAGCAGAGTTGAAGAAAGGGAGGACATGTGAGGTGTTAAACGTGAAGCTGAAATGGATTGAATTCGAGAATTTAAGAACAGGACTAAAGATTGAACGTGTTGTATTTAATGATGATATCACATTGTTGGTTGGTCTGTCTGGTGTTGGTAAAACCCAGATATTAAATGCGATAGAATATTCTCTGAAATTGGCTGTAAATAAGAATTTACGTCTGGAACCATATAATACGACTTTATGTTTTCAAATTGGAGAGGAAGTATATGTATGGTCATATAGAATACAGCAGGATCATACAGAGGATATTTTTGAACCAAAAGAAATAAAGTATTTTTTTGCCTATGAAAAACTTCAGAATATAAAAGGTGATATACTGATGCAGCGTACACCTGATACGATTCAGGTGACAGGTTATGATAAGGTACCGACACCTAAAAAAGATGAAAGTTTATTAGTACAATATTCGGAAGATGCCTTTGTCAAACCAATAATTTCTGAAATGTTAAAATTATATCCAATAGAAATTGAAATGGATGTGAGAGGGGCAATTGCGCAGGAAAGTTTTAATATGTTTAAAGCAAAGATTAAAGAAAGCTTTAAGGAAAATGAAAAACAGCCTTTTGAAAAATTCAGCCATTTACCTGTTCCTCTAAAG
>OKUR01000491.1_pt1 | contig 18214 bp, 21 predicted proteins | sample 1606671 | NCBI WGS metagenome assembly OKUR01 (sample SAMEA3882519, study PRJEB24775) | human gut metagenome | biome: human-associated habitat; feature: intestine environment; material: feces | place: Netherlands | collected 2009/2010 | reverse complement strand
ACGAATAGTTTTGGAGACTATCATGCTACCAATTACATCATCTATGCACATGGTCTTGTATTTTCACATTATCAAATGTTACTCTTTACAAGACCTCTTTATTCAGCAAAGTGTGTTCTGACCCACAAAGCTGTCGGCTTGACAGGAACATCTTTCAACCAGAGCATTAACTGGTGCTTATGCTTCAACTTAGCTGTAAGGTCATGCTCCCTCGTCCACTTCTTATCGGGGAGATTTCACACAGCGAGACTTTTCAATGACCGCCATGATTTGGTGTGCTCCTTACGGACGTTGCACGCTACTCTATACAGCTAAACGGAGTGTAGTGGACTCGAACCACTGCTACACTTTCAAAATGTACTAGAAGATTAGCAATCTTCCCTCTTCACCAACTTGAGTAACACTCCATATACTCTAGCTTGTGACTCTTACGTTCACAACGATACAATAAATGTTCTCCGTACAATATCAAAAGATATTGAGTTCAGCTAGAGTTCCCTCCACCTTGTTATAGACGTGGTGGACACCCTGTCTTGTTCTCTCATGTCTTGAACGATTGTTACTATAGCATAGCTTTTTCTAAATGTCAAGCAAGCCTAATTCATCAAGACACTCAAGAACACTGTTGTTCATCTTTCGCCAGTTCTTCATGTAGAAATTGGCTAACTGCTCTTCCACTTAACTGTCTAACTCAATACCACACTCGTTTAAATAAGCGTGAAAAATTTCGTGGGCGAGAATCTCCTGTGTTCTCACTTCCAGTTCTCTCTTTTTGCAGTCCTCTTTGTCTGTCTTCACTAAAATCTTCTTACCCCAAGTTCTGTACTCTCCCATGTTCTCTTTGTCAATATGTATCTCGTCTGCTTTACCGACAAGCACTTTGTATATACAACCCATTACATCAATTTTTAACTCTTTCATCTTACACTCCTTTGAACACTAACACTAAGATTATGAAACAGGCAAACAAGAACACACCCACTTCAAGGTCTTCTCTTCTGTCTGCCACATCTCTGTCTTTTGCAGTAGCATTACAGAAACACACCATAAAGGCTAACACTAAGAACACTGCTGCAATCCAAAACAATACTGTCATATCTAACACCTCTCTTTCTCTTTCATTAACTGGTGTCATTATAGCACACTAAACACTTCACTGCAAACACCACAGCCTGTCAGTTCTGTAATCATTAGTTCTGTAATCATTAGTTCTGTAATCATTAGTTCTGTAACTATTAAATAATATATATATATATAATTAAAGAGATATTTATATTAAAGAACTGGCAAGCCAGTTATCACTTCGCTCCGCTTCGTGTGTCTCGCTTTGCTCACCACTTAACATTCACTAAATCAAGGTCTTTAGGTCATTTTAACGTCCACATCACCTCTGTTTAATTTTACCACGCTATTTTCAGAAATCGACTTTTAACACCACACTCAAATATAACACCTCACTTCTCACACATAACACCTTTAGTCACACAGTCGGGTGAGTCGGGCATACACTCCACTACCAATTTTATTATCCAATAGTGTGACACTAGGTGCAGGTGCTCACAGGCTCAAATCCATTTAAGGGTGGATGGGTCTTAGGATTTCACGAAAAAATTTTTCAATCCTTTTGCTTGTAATTTCACGAACTACAAACACATAACATAAACACATATTAAACACAAAACTTTGTTTATTTTCTTTGTTGTGTTTGTGTTCTGGTGTTGGTGTCTGGTGTTGTGGTCATACTCACAGCATAAACACAATACACAAACACAATATACATATATACACATAGTACAATACTATATACATACAATACAAAACATTTATTCACAGCACAACTTTCTTTATTCACAGCACAGCATACATTCACAGCACAAAACACTATTATATACACTCTGAAACACTGATAAATACAGGCTTTTCACACTTAAAATATTGCCAATTTCTATAGCGAAAATCGACTTTAGGCTATACCTCAATATATCACCTTATGTCCTTATTATAAGCCAATCCACACCTGCTCACAGGTGTTGGTTTGTTATTGAATCACACTACATTTACCTCACACCTACCAATTTTTGGTGTTCATAACCAAAAAGAAACACCTACACTGTGGTGTGTAGGTGTCTTTGTTAGGGTGTTTTCACACTACTCAATATGCCTGTTTTCCGCTTCCTCGCTTAAATCAGACAGACCCTCTATGAGGTCTACCAATTTTGTGAGGGGCAGGTGAATTGTTTTGCCCTTTAAGTACCCTGTGTAGAACTCCGATTCCTGATACATCTGAATCCAAGCAAACGGAAGTGCTTCATCATCATCAAACCTCTTCACAGACAACTCTAAATACTGCTTGACCACCTTTGTCGGGTCTTTCTGACTAGGTGTTTCTCTCACCAAAATTCTGATAGGGTCAAACATTGGATAGTAAACATCTGGTGGAAGTTTGTTCTCCTGTTTCTTCTTAGTGGTCTTTTTGGTCTCTTCTGCCATGTTAGCTTTGTTAAGACCTTTGATTGTTGGTTTTAACTTCATTGTCATTACTCCTTTCAACACTCTTTGTTTTTTAGTAGGTAGAGTTAAATACTCTATGATACACCCCCCAATTTTCACTGGGAGAGGTGCATTTACAATACTTAAAACACCTCTGGGAACTACTTCATGAGAATATCCATGAGCATCTGGATCTGATCGCAGGACTCCCATTTGAAGATTATGACACGTTTGCAAAATCCTTTGATGAGATCTATGAACTCCGCCCAAACCAGCTCCAGCTTGGATTCTTAAAGGTGTTAAAGGGCTCTTATATGTATGAGCATGCGAAAGAATATGAGATCGAATACCACAGCAGACCGCCCTATGAAGTGCTGAAGACAAAGTGGCTTCCCTATGAGGATGTCTTAAAGATACGTCAGGTGGAAGAGATGCTGGAAGTGTATTATAACAGCGGGCAGTTTGAAATTACGATGAAGGTGCTCGGAGTTTTATTTAAGAGCGCATTTTTCATGTTTCAGGAGCTTGGAAAATATTATGAGAGAAACGGCTATTTTGGCATGAGCCACGCGAGGATCCGGCGCTCGGAGATCTTGCTGGAATTTATCAAAGAAACATTTGCCGGAGATATCACTGCCGGAGAACAGCGGAATATTACGGAAACAGGGAAAAAAGCTGATCATCTGGAAATCCTGGATATCATAAAAGAAAGCCTGATCTTTGATCTTTATTACCGTGAAAACTGCAAGAGCAGGCCTGTCTGGGCAAAAGATTTAAGTGTATGGAAACAGGTGACGCGGGCATACTGCAAAAATGGAAAGCAGTCGCATGTGGAGTGTTTTTCCTATCGTTTTCCGGATAAAGGGGAACGGGTATTAAAAGAACTGCCCAAACGGGCAGGAAAACCATTGTATGCGCTGTTCGATTATACGGACAGGGATCCATTAGACCATCAGGCGAAGGTGACGTGGATCATGGAGGATGAGGATGCAGGATTATGTAGTCATTGATCTTGAAATGACAGGTCTGAATGCAAAGACCGATCATATTTTAGAAGTAGGGGCAGTCAGAGTCCGGAACCATCAGGCGGTCGATAAATTTGGTGCAATTTTATGCCAGAACGTAAAGATACCGGAAAAAGTGACTGAACTTACCGGGATCACGGAGGCGATGGTGCAGGGCGGCATGGAAAAAGAAGAGGCAATGCGGCAGTTCTTTGAATTTATCGGAGAGGATATCATCGTTGGGCAGAATGTGATTTTTGATTATGGATTTTTAAAGCAGTGGGCGGTAAATCATAATATGCCATTGGAACGGAATGCGGTTGATACCTTAAAACTTGCAAGGAAATTTTTGCCGAAAGAGCAGAAAAAGGATCTGGAAAGCCTGTGTGCCTACTTTGGGGTAAAAAGAGAAAATGCCCATCGTGCATTTGACGATGCATATGAAACATGGCAGGTTTACGAGGCACTCAGGGAACGATACGAGGAGGAATCTGCCGGAGATTTCATGCCAAAGCCGCTTCTTTATAAGGCGAAAAAACAGACGCCGGCAACGGCACGGCAGATAAAATACTTAAGAGAATATGCGGCGCATTATCAGATCAAACTGCCGGAAAATTTCCCGGAGATGACAAGGAGCGAGGCGTCAAGACTGACGGACCGGCTGATCGCCACCTATGGGAAAATGCCATAAAATATTATGTGTGGAACGAGCCGGATGTCTATGAAGCATGATACGGATCATTGTACCGGCGTATTTGCGGTATCTTCCGGGAGCATGGCGGTCAGTTTTTCTACGATCGAACGTTTCATCAGAGAATCAAGCTGTTCCGCGGATGCAAGGAGTTCCCGGATCCGTCCGGTTTCGCCGGAAGACTGATAGATCTTAGCTAAAAGCAGATAATTCTGGCTTAAGTCGGAGCCGATACTGATACCATATTCTAAAATTGTACGGGCATCATCGGTATGACCGAGTTCGAAAAGCTGCCCGGCATAGGCGGTAAGCGTCTGACAGAGTGTGGTAAAATTTTGTTCGTATTCCGTCAGGGCAGGGAGACTGGCAGTACCGTAAGTGATCTTCAGATCAGTATTGGTCTGTGTGCCGAAATTGACGATCTTTTGCCCGGAAAGCGTCTGCAGGGTATTTTCATAATTTTTTAATAAATCATTTTCGTACATACCTATTGGAAATTTGTCAAAAGGTATGGTAATATAGGGGAGTCCGCTTAAATCCTGTAAGCGGGTGTTGTTTGCGATGGATTCCCTTTTCCAGAAGCGGTCAGTTACGTTCTCCTGGGAGCGGTTTGAACGTTTACGGAAAAATGTGAACAGGCAGACAACTGCAATGAATAAACCTAAAAATGGCATGTGAAATCCTTTCCGTGCCGTGTTTTTTGAAATGGAGGTACATTTATATGTATGATTTCAGTAAAAAGAAAAATAAAAAAGTACTTGCAGCAGTTGTGATCATTCTGGTTGGAACGATGCTGCTTACGACTGTACTTGCGGCACTGTTGTAATAAATCTGTTCATGTAAAATATACTAAAAACAGGGCAAACAGTCAAATATATTCGTGGTAATGCACCTTGAAAAAGAGGGCAGTTGTGATAAAATGAACAGCAAAGATTCAGCAAAAGTAATAGTTTCAGAGGGAAAAGATGAAAAAAACAGGTAAAATATTAGCAGCTCTGGGGTTAGCCGTGGCATTTGGCGCTATTTTAAATCCGACGCAGGCAAAAGCGGAAGACACAGACCGTATTGCGCAGGGAGTTTATATTGGCAATATTGATGTCGGCGGTATGACAGAGCAGGAAGCTTTGAATGCAGTGACTGATTATGTAAATAATGCAGGGGAAGCTGTATTTACACTGACTGCAGGAGAGCATAGTACGCAGGTAAAGGCATCGGATCTGGCACTCGAGTTTACCGATATGAATGTTGTTTCAGAGGCGATGGATGTCGGAAAAAGCGGCAATCTGATTAAAAAATACAAAGATAAGAAAGACCTTGAAAATGGCAGTGTTGTCATTGATATGGTGTTGAACGTAGATCATGATACAGTATCAGAACTGCTTGCCGAGAAAGCGGATGAGCTCGATCAGAAGGCAGTGGACAATGGTCTGGTGCGTGAAAATGGAACATTTAAGATCATCAAAGGGTCGCAGGGTGTTGAAGTCAACGTAGAAAAGTCGATTGCAGCGATCGAAAATTACGTCAGTAACGACTGGGACGGACAGGGTGGAAATATTGAACTTACAGCAGAGATCGTGGAGCCGAAGGGAAGCGAGGAAGAGCTTTCTAAGGTAAAAGATCTGCTCGGTGGATTCAATACGAATTACAGTTCTTCTACCCAGAACCGCTGTGACAATATTGCAACGGCAGCAGGCAAGATCAATGGAACTGTTTTATATCCGGGAGAAGAGTTTTCTGTTTATGAGACGATCGGACCGTTAGATGCAGCCAATGGGTATGAACTGGCCGGAGCCTATGAAAATGGACAGACCGTACAGTCCTATGGCGGTGGCGTCTGCCAGGTTTCCACAACATTATATAATGCAGTTATTTTAGCGGAACTTGAAGTTACCGAGCGTTCGAACCATTCTATGATCGTTACCTATGTCAAACCATCCATGGATGCTGCGATCGCAGGCGATTACAAGGATTTAAAATTTGTCAATAATCAGGACGTACCGATCTATATTGAAGGATATACTTCAGGAAAAAATGTTTACTTCAATATTTACGGGGAAGAGACAAGACCTGCAAACCGTAAGGTGACATATGAGAGTGAAGTTGTATCAGAACAGGATCCGGGCACACAGTTTGTTGCAACCGGAGATCCGGTGGGAACTATGAGTGTATCCCAGGGAAAACATGTCGGATATGTGGCACAGCTCTGGAAAGTCGTTACGGTAGATGGTGTCGAAGAGAGCCGCGAAGTATTTAATAAGAGTACTTATAAGGCATCACCAAAGATCGTAAACGTTGGAACGGCATCGGAAGATCCGAATGCATCAGCGACAATCGGTGCGGCGTTGGCGACCGGTGATGAAGGAACGATCTATGCCGCAGTTGCCCAGTTTACTGCAGCGGCAGCAGCCACACCGGAACAGCCGGCAGAGAACCAGTCTGCAGAGGAACAGGCAATTGTCGGAGACGGACAGGTGGACGTCAGCGGAGATAACGGTGGAAATGGTCAGTAATTTATTATAAGAAACAAAAAGAGGCTGCCTCGTAAGAGACAGCCTATAACTATAAACAGGAATGGAGTTTGCGATGAAGATTGGAAAAGTACCGGAGAATGTGCTCAAACGCTCCGTATTTAAACAGATACATACCAAAAGACCGGAGGTTGTCTTAGGCGCCGGTGTGGGAGAGGACTGCGCGGCGGTCAAGCTGGCAGAGGATGAGACACTTGTGATGTCAACAGATCCGATCACAGGAACGGCACAGGATATCGGTACACTTGCAATCCAGATTACGGCAAATGATCTTGCCAGTGCCGGGGCAGAGCCGGTCGGCGTTCTGCTTACTGTCTTGCTTCCACCGGAGATTGAAGAGCCTGATCTAAGAGAGATGATGCAGCAGGTAGAAGCTGCATGTGCAAAGGCAGGCGTGCAGGTCATGGGCGGTCATACGGAGATCACGGCAGTTGTCAACCAGCCGGTTATTTCCGTTTGTGGTGTCGGCAAAGTAAAAGACGGATGCCTGATCTCTACCGGAGGGGCAAAGCCGGGCATGGATATTCTTGTGACAAAGTGGATCGGGATCGAGGGAACCTCCATCATTGCAAAGGAAAAAGAAAAAGATCTTTTAACAAGATTTTCTGCACCATTTATCGAAAATGCGAAAAAACTGGATGTATATTTATCCGTGCTTTCAGAGGCCGCAGTCGCCGTTCGGTCTGGCGTTAGTGCTATGCATGACGTCACAGAGGGCGGTATCTTTGGTGCACTCTGGGAAATGGCAGAAGCATCTGGCGTCGGACTTGAAATCGATTTAAAAAAGATTCCCGTTCGTCAGGAAACAATCGAAATCTGTGAATTTTTCGGAATCAATCCATATGAACTGATCTCAAGCGGTTCTATGCTGATGGCGGCAGCCGATGGCAATCTGCTGGTAAATGAGCTGAAAAAAGCGGGAATACCGGCGGCGATCATCGGAAAAGCGACAGCCGGAAATGACAGAGTTTTATTAAATGAGGATGAGAGACGGTTTTTAGAGCCGCCGAAGACGGACGAATTATATAAAGTTGTATAATGTGTGAAAATCAGATTTTTCACACAAAAACAGACTGCAAGTATCGTTTAGCGGGCAGATCTGTTGTTATGGATTAAAGCAGTGCTCAAAAGAGTACAAATTATGGAGGATAGGATTATCATGCGTGAAAAGATTTTAACTTTTATAGAGAAGAACAGCAGAATTGATTTAAAGGAACTGGCTATCATTTTAGGTGTAGATGAGGCAGCCGTGGTAAATGAGCTTCAGAAAATGGAAGAGGAGCATATTATCTGCGGATACCATACCCTGATCGACTGGGATAAGGCGGGAATTGAAAAGGTGACAGCTTTAATCGAGGTGCGTGTCACACCACAGCGCGGAATGGGATTTGACAAGGTGGCAGAGCGCATTTACAACTATCCGGAAGTAAATTCCGTTTATCTGATCTCCGGCGGATTTGATTTTATGGTAACGATCGAGGGAAAGACACTGCGTGAGGTTTCCCAGTTTGTTTCCAATAAACTTTCACCGCTTGATTCTGTTTTAAGTACAAAGACGAATTTTATTCTGAAAAAATACAAAGATCACGGAACCGTTATGGCAGAACCGGCAAAAGATGAAAGGATAGAGATGTAATATGAGAGATCCATTAAATAAAACAATTACAACGATCCAGCCGTCCGGGATCCGTAAGTTCTTCGATGTGGTACATGAGATGAAGGACGCAATCTCCCTTGGTGTCGGCGAGCCGGATTTTGATACGCCGTGGCATATCCGCGACGAGGGTATTTATTCCCTGGAAAAAGGAAAAACACATTATACCTCAAATGCAGGTTTAAAAGAGTTAAAGACAGAGATCGACCGTTATCTGAACCGTCATTACGGGATATCTTATGACGTGGATCATGAGATCATGGTGACGATCGGAGGCAGTGAGGCAATCGATGCGGCAATGCGTGCTATGTTAGATCCGGGGGATGAGGTTTTGATCCCACAGCCGAGTTATGTGTCCTATGTGCCGTGTGCTGTTTTAGCAGGCGGAGTACCGGTCGTGATCGAGTTAAAGGCAGAAAACGAATTTCGTCTGACTGCAGAAGAGTTAGAGGCTGCGATCACGCCAAAGACAAAGCTTTTGGTACTTCCGTTCCCGAACAATCCAACCGGGGCAATCATGGAAAAATCAGATCTTGAAAAAATCGCGGAAGTGATCAAAAAACATGATATTTTTGTATTGAGTGACGAGATCTATTCAGAGCTTACCTACCTTGAGAAACATGTGACGATTGCGTCTCTGCCGGGAATGTGGGAGAGAACGATCGTGATCAACGGTTTTTCCAAATCACATGCCATGACAGGATGGCGTCTCGGCTATGCATGTGGACCGCGTGTGATCATTGAGCAGATGTTAAAGATCCACCAGTTTGCGATCATGTGTGCACCGTCCACCAGCCAGTACGCAGGCGTGGAGGCATTAAAAAACGGTGATGAGGATGTGGCACAGATGCGTGAGGAATACAACGGAAGACGCCGCTATCTGCTGCACCGTTTTAAGGAGATGGGATTATCCTGTTTCGAGCCGTTTGGAGCATTTTATGTGTTCCCGTGCATCAGCGAATTCGGTATGACATCCGAGCAGTTCGCCACGGAGCTTTTAAATACAGAGAAGCTTGCAGTCGTTCCGGGAACGGCATTCGGAGACTGCGGGGAAGGATTTATTCGTATTTCCTATGCGTATTCGCTGGAGAATTTAAAAGAGGCGATGAACCGCATGGAGGCATTTATTACAGGGCTGAGAAAACAGGGTGAAAAACAGGCATGACAGCTTATTTTTCATATTGTGGTCTGTTTGGCAGACTGCCTGGAAATGAGGATTATTATGGCAAAGTTAAATATTGTTTTATATGAGCCGGAGATCCCGGCAAATACCGGAAATATCGGAAGAACCTGTGTCGCAACAGGGACAAGGCTCCATCTGATCGAACCGCTTGGATTTCATCTTGATGAAAAATCGATCAAGCGTGCCGGGATGGATTACTGGAGTGAGCTTGACGTGACGACCTATGTGAACTGGGATGATTTCTGTGAGAAAAATCCGGGTGCAAAGATCTATATGGCAACGACAAAGGGACGCCATGTATACACAGAGGTTTCCTACGAGCCGGACTGCTATATTATGTTTGGAAAAGAGAGTGCAGGAATCCCGGAGGAGATCTTGAAAGCCAATCCGGATACCTGTGTGCGGATCCCGATGATCGGGGAGACACGTTCACTGAACCTGTCAAATTCCGTTGCGATCGTGCTCTATGAGGCACTCAGACAGAATCAGTTTGACCATATGAAGCTGCAGGGAGAACTGCACAGACTGCGCTGGGATGACTGATACGGGAAGGAATAAAAACAGATGGGAATTATTAAGGCAAAACAGCTTGTGCATGAATATATCAGACGTGATGAAGAGGGAAACGTAGAGTCGATCCAGACTGCCTTAGATCATGTGGATCTCGATGTGAAGCAGGGAGATTTTATCGCAATTTTAGGACATAACGGTTCCGGTAAATCTACGCTTGCAAAGCATATCAATGCACTGTTAGCCCCGTCCGAGGGTAGTCTTTTTGTGGACGGCATGGATGTTTCTAAAGAGGAGAATGTCATTCCGGTGCGAAAGACCGCCGGAATGGTTTTCCAGAATCCGGACAATCAGATCATTGCCAGTGTGGTGGAGGAGGATGTCGGATTCGGACCGGAAAATATCGGTGTGCCGACCGATGAGATCTGGCAGCGTGTGGAGGAGAGTTTAAAGGCAGTCGGTATGTTAAAATACCGTCATCATTCGCCAAACAAACTTTCCGGAGGTCAGAAACAGCGCGTTGCGATCGCGGGTGTCGTAGCGATGGAGCCAAAGTGCATCGTGTTAGATGAGCCGACCGCAATGCTTGACCCAAACGGAAGAGCGGATGTCATCCGCACTGCGCATGAACTCAATCAGAAAAAGGGTGTCACGATCATTCTGATCACACATTATATGGAAGAAGTCGTCGGTGCAGATAAGGTGATTGTGATGGACAAGGGGAAAGTTGTCATGCAGGGGACACCGCGCGAAATTTTTTCCCAGGTCGGAAAGTTAAAGGAATACCGGCTGGATGTACCGCAGGTTACGATCCTTGCTGACCTGCTCAGACAGTCAGGACTTGATATTCCGCTTGGCGTGCTGACGCGGGAAGAACTTGTGGGGCATATTCTGCGAATCGCACAGATCGATTCATGATCATGGAATGTGTATGATGTGGAGCACGATGATAGCATGATTGTGGAATGTGTATGATGTGGAGCGCAGAGATGGAATATCAGTAGAGCAGGCATTTTATGGTTATATGTTTTTAAAAGATCATCTGATTTTGAGTAAAATGGAAGGCTTTTGGGGTGCTGCTCTGCAGTGGGTGCCCCAGAAATGAGGATGAACATGTCAATTATTTTAGATAAAGTGAATTATGTATACAGCGAAGGGACTGCGTACCAGATCCAGGCGTTAAAGGATGTAAACTTAACGATCGAGGATGGACAGTTTATCGGCGTGATCGGGCATACCGGTTCCGGAAAGTCCACCTTGATCCAGCACTTGAACGGTCTGATGAAGGCGACATCCGGGACGATCTATTTTCATGGTCAGGATATTTATGAAGATGATTTTGACCTGCGTGAATTGAGAAACCGCGTCGGGCTGGTATTTCAGTATCCGGAGCATCAGTTGTTTGAGACAACGATCTTTGACGACGTGTGTTTCGGACCGAAAAATCAGGGATTGTCGAAAGAGGAGGCAGGTCTTCGGGCATTTGAGGCGCTGCGGAGTGTCGGACTGCCGGAGGAGCTTTATTACCAGTCTCCGTTTGATCTTTCCGGTGGACAGAAACGCCGTGTTGCGATTGCGGGCGTGCTTGCCATGAAGCCGGAGGTATTGATCTTAGATGAGCCGACGGCGGGACTTGATCCGGCAGGACGTGATGAGATCTTAGATCTTGTGGAGCGGATGCACAGGGAACGCGGTATTACGGTTATTTTAGTATCGCACAGCATGGAGGACGTCGCAAAATATGTGGAGCGTATTATCGTGATGAATCACGGCAGTGTGATGTTAGACGGTGCGCCAAAAGAAGTATTCCGCCACTACAAAGAACTTGAGGCGGTTGGACTTGCAGCACCGCAGGTGACTTACCTGATGCATGAACTGAAGGAAAAAGGTCTGAATGTGGATACAGATGCAACCACGGTGGCGGAGGCAAGAGCTTGTCTGCTCGAGGCGCTGACCGGAATTGATTCTGGAAAAACAGACTTTCATATGTAACGGTTCGGAGGAAGAAGATGTTAAGAGATATTACACTGGGCCAGTATTATCCAGCGGATTCCGTCATTCATAAACTGGACCCGCGCGTAAAACTGTTTGCTACATTTATTTATATTATATCATTGTTTTGTTTTAAAGGGATTGCGGCACTTCTGTTTGCGACTGTATTTTTGATCTTCTGCATCAGAACGTCCAAAGTTCCATTTAAGTTTATGGTAAAGGGCTTGAAGGCGATCGTGGTGCTGATGCTGATCACGGCGGCATTCAACCTTTTTCTGACACCTGGTACGCCGATCGTGAAATTCTGGATCTTTAAGATCACGGCAGAGGGGGCACAGAATGCGATTCTGATGGCGATCCGTCTGACCTACCTGATCCTTGGAACCTCGATCATGACACTTACGACGACACCAAACCAGCTCACGGACGGTCTGGAAAAATCACTGATGCCGTTATCAAAGATCGGTGTTCCGGTTCATGCGATCGCGATGATGATGTCGATTGCACTTCGTTTTATCCCGATCCTCATCGAGGAGACAGACAAGATCATGAAGGCACAGATGGCGAGAGGTGCTGACTTTGAGAGCGGAAATCTGTTACTGAGAGTGAAAAACATGATTCCTCTTTTGGTACCGTTATTCGTCTCTGCGTTCCGTCGAGCAGACGACCTTGCGATGGCTATGGAGGCGCGCTGCTACAATGGCGGCGAGGGCAGAACCAAGATGAAACCTCTGCGTTACGCAGGCGTGGATCATAAAGCATATGTGCTTGTGATTGGGTATTTTGTGGTTATTTTGCTGTGCAGGTTCTTTTTACCGTTTCCGCAGTAAGGTAAGTTATGACGCGGGAAATTTTTGCAGTGCCGGCAGGCTGAGGTTCATGATGGAATGCCGGCAGGGTAGTTTGTCATTTTGGAAGGGTATTGCACAAAGCTGGAAAATAGGAGCGGTTTTGTGCAATTTGACAACCACTAAGTTGTGTGCCACCCTTTGCCACCCGAATCTTATGAATGAAAAAATCTCACAGGAGGAATATTCACCTGGCTAAGAAGAAGTTCCATTCATACAAAAGTTTGAACATGGGCGAAACAGATGAAAAATAGAAGTAATTCATCCATTTGTTGATAGAAAATCAGTCAAAATACAGGAAAATGGGCGAAAATGACATGAACCAGCGTAAATAGCCCGCAAAAATGAAAAATCCAGGGTGAAACGGGAAAATAGAAGAAGATTTCGCCCAAAACAGTGAAAAAGATGTTGAAAAGAAAGAAGGAATGGGCGAAATGATGCTGAGAGATTAGGTTTTCACCCATTGGATATTGAAGTGCACGGACTATTCTGTTCTACGGATTTTTTAAACAGAACAGAAAGTCAGCGTGAAAAATAAGCTTGATTCCAGGGATATTTGTCTGTTGGAAAAACAAGCGGCTTTTACGGCAATATATAAAAATATGTCTGCGGGAAGGTCAGATTGTTGCCGCTTTATCGCAGCATGCGGCTCAGAACAGGAGATTACTATGCGTGTAAAAATGATCGTGGCGTATGACGGCACGAATTACAAAGGATGGCAGGTGCAGCCGAACGGTATCACGATAGAAGAAGTGCTAAATAAGAATCTTTCGAATCTTCTGGGCGAGCAGATCGTGGTGAGCGGTGCGAGCCGGACGGATTCGGGTGTACATTCCCTTGGAAATATTGCAGTATTTGATACGAACACGAGGATGCCGGCAGATAAAATTGCATTTGCACTCAATCAGAGACTGCCGGAAGATATTGTGGTGCAGGGATCCTGTGAGGTGGAGGATGGCTGGCATCCGCGCTATCAGAACAGCAGAAAAACTTATGAATACCGTATTTTAAACCGGACATTCCGTATGCCGACAAGACGGCTGGATACCTATTTTTATCATTATCCACTGGATGTGGAGAAAATGAAAAAAGCGGCATCTTATCTTGAGGGAGAGCATGATTTTAAGAGTTTTTGTGCGATCGGTGCACAGGTAAAGACGACGGTGCGCACGATCTATGCCTGTGATGTGGAAAAAGAAGGAGATATCATCACGATCCGCGTGACGGGAAACGGTTTCCTTTACAATATGGTACGGATCATTGCAGGGACATTAGTGCAGGTTGGCGGTGGTGCGATCAAACCGGAGGCGGTAAAAGAAATTCTTGCAAAGAAAGACCGCAGCGCGGCAGGGCCTACGGCGCCGGCACACGGGCTTACGATGATGGGGATCGAGTTTGAAAACGTAGAATGAGAAAGAAGTGCACTTTGAAAAGATGTTACAACAGGGCAGGATGTTTTTGAATGATGCAGAAGTCAGTTTAAAACAGGCTCATTCATTTCTTCTAAAAGCACGTTTGTGTCAATTACGGACAGCTTTTTCCCAAAAGCAAAAATGAGGATGGAATCCCGTTTGTTTTTGGAATAGAGCTGTCCGTTTTTTGTGAGCGTGAGAGCACGCTGTGTTTCCGGGAGCTCAAGCTTTAGTGCAAGGCAGAGAGAAATGACTTTATCACGGGAGGGACTTCGCCTGCCGTCTAAGATCTGATAGCCGTAATTGCGCTGAATCTGGGCTGCAGAGATCAGTTTTGAGGCGGTCACGCCGCGGGCATGCATCAGTTCATTTAAATATTCCGGAAAGGTCACGGAAGATGTCATGTCTGCAAGTGCGTCAGTGTATTGTTTTAAATCGGAAATATTTTTGGCGGAAGAGAGAAGCTGCATCAGTTCGCCGGTCGTTTTCTGATCCATAAAGTCTCCTTGAATTGTACTGTAAAAAATAATAAAATATTTTTATACTACAAATTGTAAATGCTGGTTTGGGCGCATGAACTGCCCTGACATTTATAATATCGTGTTGTACAGATGAATGCAAGAAAATGGTGGGAAATTATATGCGGTTAGATGAGGAGTACTGTTTGTCAGAATATGTGGATCTTGGCAGACTGGGTGACAATGAAAAAGTACATATCGTAAGAAACCAAGTGAATGGTGTGATTGGTGTGCGAAAGTATGTTGCATTGGACCTGGAGGAGATTTATCTTTTTTTAAAGGAAAATCCGAATGCGTATATACCAAAGATCTATGAGTGTATTCAGACCGATACGAATCTGATCGTGATTGAGGAGTACTTGAGCGGAAAAAATTTGGAAGAAATGTTAAAAGAAAAGAATTTTTCGGAGAAAGACGCTGCTGATATCATAATCTGTCTGTGCAATGCGCTTTACCCTTTGCACCATGCAAAAATGCCAGTCATATGCAAAGACTTGAAAGCAGAGAATGTGATTCTGACCAATGAGGGGGAAGTGAAGCTGGTCGATTTTGACATTGCGAGAATCTACCAGCCTGGCAAGTCAAAGGATACTGTTATGATGGGAACGCAAGGCTATGCAGCGCCGGAACAGTTTGGGTTCGGACAGACGGATGCGAGAACCGATATTTATGCGATGGGTGTGCTGCTTAATTATATGCTTGTGAGAGAGTTCCCGATGGAAAAGCTGACCGAAGGAAAATTCAGGACGATTGTGTTAAAATGCATTAAGATAAACCCTGAGGACCGGTATCAGAATGTGGATGAACTTAAGGCGGATATCTGCAATGCAGCGGAAATCCCCTGCAGTAGTATGGATAGTGATAAAAATAAGTTTTATTGTGCGCAGAGCTGTAAAAAAGATCAAGCCGGTGAAATCCCTTTTTATAAAATACCGGGATTTCGGACAGGAAAAGTATGGAAAATGATCGTCGCAGTCATAGGATATGCACTGACCACAGTTACCGCGTGGTCGTTAGAAGCGCATGATGCGAATGGAAAACTGCTCCCGCAGTCAAAATTGACACTGGAACGGCTGGTGGTCTGGCTGTCGCAGATCGTATTTATATTTTTTGTCTGTGATTATATGGGAATGCGGAGAAACATACCGGTTGTAAACAGTAAGAACCGGTTCGTAAGACTGATCGGTTATGCTGCAGCGGAATTTATATTTCTTTTTGCTGCAGCTGCCATCTGTGTGATCTTAGAGGCGATATTATTTTAAATGTAATTTGACAGTCAAAAATTGAACTTACTATTTGAACTCAACATTATATAATGTGAAAATGTATGCACGGTGCATACCAAAAATAAATGAAATACGGCTAAGATGAGAGAAGCATAAGACAGAGATGTTTTACGCTTCTTTCTTTTTGTCCGCCTGGGTCAGATATTCTTTCAATATCATATTGATATATTGGGAAAAAGAACGGTCGTCCTGCTCGGCGAGGAGCTTTAACTGTTCAATGATGTCTGAATCAAGTGTGATGCTTACTTTATTTTTTAATGGTTTCATAGACAGCCTCATTTCGTTTTCGATTAAATAACTCTATTTTTATATATACGATAAATGGTTGACATATACCACTAAGTAGGATAAAGTAGCATAAAGTAGGATGAAATAAAAAGTAGTAAAACAAAGGAGTAAAATCCGTGCCCAGAGTGCTGGGCATTGCTCACCAAAGGGCTCGCATTTTGCTCCGCAAAACAAGGAGTAAAATCCTCTGCTCACCAAAGGGCTCGCATTTTGCTCCGCAAAACAAGGAGGATTATGAAATGGAAAATGAAACAAAGTTGTGCAAACACTGTAAGAGTGAGATACCGAAAGGCGCGAAGGTCTGCCCAAACTGCAGAAAGAAACAGGGCGGTATCGGGAAATGGATCGTGATCGTTGTGGTGGTGGTTATTATTATTGCAGCAATGTCGGGCGGTGGAGCGGATAAACCGAAAAAGGTAGAGAATGCTTCGACGCAGAATAATACAGATAACAAGGCTGATGTGGTGAATGATACTACAGAAGATACCTCTGTCAAACAAGAAGATAGTGAGAAGGATATATTTGGTATTGGTGAAACTGCAGAAATGAATGATGTGCAGGTTACAATGGTCAATTATACGCAGAGCAGCGGGTCAGAGTATAATAAACCGGCAGATGGAAATGAGTTTGTTCTGGTAGAGTTTGAAATCGCAAATAATTCTGATTCTGAGATAAATATAAGCAGTATGGCGAGTTTTGAAGCATATGCGGACGATTATGCACTGAATTATTCAGTGAGTGCTCTTTTGGAGAAAAATGATCAAAATCAGTTAGATGGAACCATTGCAGCAGGGAAAAAAATGAATGGTGTGATTGGGTATGAGGTCCCGGCGGACTGGAAAACAATCGAAATTCATTTTAAGGACAATGTATGGAGCAGTAATAAATTTAAGTTTGAGATAACGAAATAGGCAGATTAGAGGCGGACATCTGATAAAGGATATCCGCCTCTTTCAGAGTTAATTTGGAAGATAGTTTTATTTGTAAAAAGTTTGATCTAAAGTAAAAAAATCCTTGACACACAAGGCGTCGTGTACTATACTATTTAAGTCTGTGATAGTGAAGTAATGTCAATCCAAAGCCCCGGAGCGACATTTAAACTATAAACAATTTATTGAATACCAAGCGGTGTGTCCTGGACATTCACATTGCAGAGGTGTTCCGTAACATTATTTCTAGGAGGAAGATCAATGAAAACTTTTATGGCTAGCCCAGCTACCATTGATAGAAAATGGTACGTAGTTGACGCTGAAGGTATGACATTAGGACGTTTAGCATCTGAAGTTGCTAAAGTATTAAGAGGAAAGAATAAACCAATCTTTACACCGCACATCGACACAGGTGATTATGTAATCGTTGTTAACGCTGAGAAGATCAAAGTAACCGGTAAGAAATTAGAGCAGAAGATCTACTACAATCACTCTGATTATGTAGGTGGAATGAAAGAGACTACATTAAAAGAAATGTTAGCAAAACATCCTGAAAGAGTTATCGAGTACGCTGTAAAAGGCATGCTTCCAAAGGGACCTTTAGGAAGAGAGATGTATACAAAATTATTTGTATACGTTGGACCGGATCACAAGCATGCAGCTCAGAAACCTGAAGCTTTAACATTTTAATTAGGAGGGAAAAACAGTGGCTAATACAAAGTATTACGGAACAGGAAGAAGAAAATCATCTGTTGCCAGAGTATATTTAGTACCGGGAACAGGTAAGATTACAATTAATAAAAGAGACATTGACGAGTATTTAGGATTAGAGACTTTAAAGGTTATCGTTCGTCAGCCATTAGTTGCTACAGAGACAGTTG
>OKUR01000490.1_pt1 | contig 18257 bp, 17 predicted proteins | sample 1606671 | NCBI WGS metagenome assembly OKUR01 (sample SAMEA3882519, study PRJEB24775) | human gut metagenome | biome: human-associated habitat; feature: intestine environment; material: feces | place: Netherlands | collected 2009/2010 | reverse complement strand
TTTGATGGTGAAGGTTCGGTGGTGCCCGAAATCTATACCGCTTTGTCGGTAGAGCGCCACGACGGAACTGAAGTCATCTTGGAGGTGGAGCAACACATTGGTGAAAACACCGTGCGCTGCGTTGCAATGGACAGTACCGACGGTCTGCAACGTGGCACTAAGGTGAAAAACCTTGGACAGCCCATTTCTGTTCCCACTGGCGAACAGGTGAAAGGACGATTGCTGAATGTGATTGGCGAGCCAATCGACCACCTCAAGGAAATGAAGGGTGGCGATCGTCGCGCTATTCACCAACCAGCGCCTTCTTTTGCCGATCTTTCTATCTCGCAAGAGATTTTGTACACAGGTATCAAGGTAATCGACCTTATCGAACCATTCTCTAAGGGTGGTAAGATTGGTTTGTTTGGTGGTGCCGGTGTTGGTAAAACCGTGCTTATTATGGAGCTTATCCACAATATTGCACGCGGACACAATGGTTTCTCCGTGTTTACCGGTGTAGGTGAACGTACTCGTGAAGGTAACGACTTGCTTCGTGAAATGATCGAGAGCGGCGTAATCAAGTATGGCGACAAGTTTAAGGAAAACATGGCTAAGGGCGAATGGAACCTCGAAGATGTGGACATGAACGCTGTGGAGCAGTCGCAAGCTACTCTCGTGTTTGGCCAGATGAACGAGCCACCAGGCGCACGTCTGCGTGTGGCACTTTCTGGTCTGACCGTGGCAGAGCAATTCCGTGACCAAGACGGTGGCGGTAAGGATATCCTCCTCTTTATGGACAACATTTTCCGTTTCACTCAGGCAGGTTCTGAGGTGTCGGCACTTCTTGGCCGTATGCCTTCGGCTGTGGGTTACCAACCAACCCTTGCCTCTGAAATGGGTAAGCTCCAAGAGCGTATCACCTCTACCAAGAGCGGTTCAATCACCTCTGTGCAAGCAGTGTATGTGCCTGCCGACGACTTGACCGACCCTGCTCCTGCCACCACGTTCAACTTCTTGGACGCAACCACCGTGTTGAGCCGTAAGATCACCGAGCTTGGTATCTATCCAGCCGTTGACCCACTGGCATCAACTTCACGTATTATGGACCCACACATCATCGGTCAAGAGCACTACGATGTGGCTCAACGTGTGATTCACCTGCTCCAGAAGTATCAAGAGCTTCAAGACATTATCGCCATCCTCGGTGTTGATGAATTGAGCGATGCCGATAAGCTGGTAGTGTCGCGCGCACGTCGTGCTCAACGCTTCCTCTCTCAACCATTCTTCGTGGCTGAGCAGTTTACTGGCGTGCCAGGCGTGATGGTGCCATTGAACGAAACTATCCGTGGCTTCAAGATGATTCTTGATGGCGAGGTCGACGACCTCCCCGAACAGGCATTCCTCAACGTCGGCACTATCGACGATGCGATTGCCAAGGGTAAGAAGATGCTTGAAAGCATTAAGTAATAATTTTACGAAAACTCATTTCACATGACACTCAAAATCATATCAGCTGAAAAGATTGAGTTTGAAGGAACCGTTGAATCGGTTACTTTGCCCGGCGCGCTTGGCTTGTTCCAGGTGCTGAAGGGTCACGCAGCCCTCATCTCGTCGCTCGTGCCAGGCACACTCACTTATGTGCTTGAAGGTGGCGAAAGCCAGCAGCGCGAGATTACAGGTGGGGTGGCTGATATCAATAGCAATGTGGTGTCGGTGTGTCTGTATTAATATGATGTGATGAAAAAGGTAATTACAGCAATTGTCGCTTTTGTGGTTGTGGCGCTCATGGCATTCGGATATATGGAGGCTGTGAAGCACCGTGAGCATACCGGTGACAAGAAATTCGACCCCAAGGAGACCATCTTTGAGCACTTGGGTGATGCTTACGGCTGGGAGCTGCCATTCAATCACAGCGTTCGTATTTCGCTTCCTATCATCGTGCTCGACCAGCAAAACGGCATTCACTGCTTCATGTCGAGCGAGGTGACCGATGGAGGCACCTGCCAAGGCTTCTACATCGCCCACGAAGGCGACTATGCAGGCAAAGTGGTGGGCACCGATGCGAACGGCAAAGAATATAGGCCACTTGATTTTTCAATCACCAAGAATGCCGCTGGCATCTTTATCTCGGCTGTGCTCGTGGTATTGATAGTGTTCAGCATCAGGAACTGGTACAAAAAGCACAACATGAAGGCGCCTCGCAAATTCACCGGCGCGCTTGAAATGCTTGTGGAATTTGTGTACCACGACACTATCCGCCCAATCATGGGCAAGGAGGCTCCAAAATACGGTCCCTACCTGCTCACTTGCTTCTTCTTCATTCTCACGATGAACTTGCTGGGCTTGATTGTGATTTTCCCTGGTGGTGCTAACCTTACCGGCAACTTGGCTGTGACTATGGTGCTTGCATTGGCCACATTCCTTGTGACCAACCTCACAGGCAACAGAGAATACTGGAAAGAAATATTCTGGCCCGATGTGCCAGTGGCACTCAAACTGCCGCTGATGCCGGTTATCGAGTTTTTCGGTATTTTCACCAAGCCATTTGCATTGATGATTCGTCTTTTCGCCAATATGATGGGCGGACACATGGTGGTAATCGTGTTCTTCTCGCTTATCTTCATCTTTGGCGGAATGTTTGGTGCGGCTGTTGGCGCTGCCACTTCGGTGTTCTCGCTGGCATTCGCTCTGTTTATGCTCATACTCGACACATTGGTGAGCTTCATTCAAGCCTATGTGTTCACAATCCTCTCCACGATGTTCATCTTCATGGCACATCCACAACACCATGGTGCTGAACACGAACAAATCACTGAATAATTAAAACAAAAAATAACAAACAACTAAAACTTAAAGACTATGTTAAGTATGATTTTAGCAGCTGCCCCTCTCGCAGCTCTCGGTGCAGCAATCGGCGCAGGTATCGCAGCAATCGCAGCAGGTATCGGTATTGGTAAAATTGGTCAGGCAGCTATGGAAGCTATCGCACGTCAACCAGAAGCAACAGGCGATATTCGTAGTAACATGATTGTGATTGCCGCTCTTGTCGAGGGTGTGGCATTCTTCGCACTCATCGTTTGTATTCTTGCGTTGTTCCTCTAATCGATAAATCAATTAATAGTTAACAATGGAACTGTTTAAGCCTGAGTTTGGCTTGGTTTTCTGGATGTTTTTGGCATTTGCGTGCCTCTATTTCATCCTGGCAAAGTATGCATGGCCTTTCATCATCAAATCGATGGAAGAACGCGCCGACTTGATCGACAAGGGCGTGGCTTATGCGCAAGAGGCGAAATCTCACCTCGACAATGCCAAGGCTGAAGCAGACCAAGTGATTGCCGAAGCAAGAAAGCAACAAGCCGACATACTTCGCGACGCAGCCAAAATGAAATCGCAACTCATTGAGGAGGCGAAGGCTGCTGCCACTGTGGAAGCGAAGAAAGTGACTGATGCCGCTCAGGTAGCTATCGACCAAGCTCGCAAGGAATCGGAGAAGCAATTACGCCAGGAAGTGGGTGCCTACGCACTTCAAATCGCTGAGCAAGTGGTGAGCCAAAATATGGCCGACGACAAAGCTCAACGCTCACTGGTGGAAAAATTGTTGAATGACGTTGAGTCTAAAAACTAATTAGCAATATGAACGACGGACTTATTCCCAATCGATACGCAAAAGCCCTCTTTAAGGTGGCTGTGGAAAAGGGAGAACTGGCTGAAATCTACACACAGATGAAGCAACTGGTCGCCAGTTTCGACGAAATGCCAGCTTTAAAGGCTGCTGTCAACAATCCGTTTATCGCTGTCGATGAAAAGGAAAAAGTGCTCTTGACTGCCTCTGGCGCTAAAGCCGACAGCACTGTTGAGAATTTCATATTGCTCGTTATTGAGAAGAATCGCGCCTCTTTCCTGCGTTCCATGGCCATGGCTTACTTGAAGCTCTATCGCGAGGCCTTTGGTATCGCCAGCGTTGAAATCGTCACTGCCATTGAACTTGGCGACGACGAAATCAGCGGTATTATGGATGTGGTGAAGCGTCAGCTCGGAGGCAAAACTATGGAGCAAACGGTGAGAGTCGATGCCGACCTCATTGGTGGCTTCACGGTGAATGTCGATGGCATGGTGCTCGACGCATCAATTAAAAATGAATTAAAGAAACTGCGTTTAAAACTCCTAAGTTAAAAGTGAGATGATAAACCCAAGTGAAATATCTGAAATACTGAAACAGCAACTCAGCGACGTTCAGCAGAAAGTGTCGTTTGAGGAAGTTGGTACAGTGCTCGAAGTGGGCGACGGCGTGGCACACGTTTACGGTCTCGACAATGTGGAGGCCAATGAGCTCGTTGAGTTCGAAAACGGTGTGACCGGCGTTGCGATGAACCTCGAAGAGAGCAATGTAGGTGTTATCCTTATGGATAAGGTGGATTCAGTGAAGGAGGGCATGAAAGTGACCCGCACTGGTCAAATCGCCTCTATCCCCGTGGGTGAAGGTCTGCTTGGCCGCGTTATCAACGTGCTGGGTGAGCCTATCGACGGTAAAGGACCCATCGACGGCGAATTGTTCCGCTTGCCACTCGAACGCAAGGCTCCTGGTGTGATTTTCCGTCAGCCAGTGAATCAGCCTTTGCAAACCGGCTTGAAGGCAATCGACTCGATGATTCCAATCGGTCGCGGTCAGCGCGAGCTTATCATTGGCGACCGTCAGATTGGTAAAACTGCTATCGCTCTCGACACTATAATCAACCAAAAAGCAGGATACGAGGCTGGAAAGCCTGTATATTGCATCTATGTGGCTATCGGTCAGAAGGCATCTACTGTGGCTGCGCTCGTAAATGAGCTCACTCAGAATGGTGCTATGCCATATTCAATCGTGGTGGCAGCTACGGCTGCCGACTCTGCCGCCATGCGCTATTACGCACCATTCGCTGGTGCCGCTATCGGCGAGTTCTTCCGCGATTCAGGCCGCGATGCACTCGTTGTGTACGACGACTTGTCGAAGCAAGCCGTTGCATATCGTGAAATTTCTTTGATTTTGAAGCGTCCTTCTGGTCGTGAGGCTTATCCAGGTGATATTTTCTACCTGCACAGCCGCCTTTTGGAGCGCGCCGCAAAAATCAACGACAACCAGGAAGTGGCTGCCGCAATGAACGACCTTCCCGAAGTGCTCAAGCCTATGGTGAAGGGTGGTGGTTCACTCACCGCACTGCCTATTATCGAAACTCAGGCAGGCGACGTTTCGGCCTACATTCCTACTAACGTGATTTCAATTACCGACGGTCAGATCTACCTTGAGTCGGCACTGTTCAACAACGGTATCCGTCCTGCAGTGAATGTGGGTATCTCGGTATCGCGTGTGGGCGGTAACGCACAAATCAAGTGTATGAAGAAGGTGGCCGGTACGCTTAAGATTGCACAAGCACAGTTCCGCGAACTTGAATCGTTCACCAAATTCGGTGGCGACATCGACCCTGTGACCGCTCGCACCATCGACACCGGTCGCAAGAACGAACGCCTGCTCGTGCAGCCACAATACGAACCAGTGGCTGTGGAAGAACAGGTGGCAGTGATCTACTGCGGTGTGAACGGCTTGCTCGAAAATGTGCCTATCGACAAGGTTTCTGAGTTTGAAAAGCTCTTCATCCAATATCTCCACGCTAAGCATCAAGCCGATGTGCTCGATGTGCTCAAGAGTGGCAAGATTGACGATGATGTGCAAACCAAGCTCAAGGCAGCGGCACTTGAAATCGCAGGTAAATACACAGCTTAATCCGTGCGTTCGGATTGGCATTTGATTAAGGAGAATAAACAATTATATGTCAACATTACGAGAACTCAAAAGTAGAATTGGCTCAGTCTCGTCCACTCAGAAAACCACGAGTGCGATGAAGATGATTTCGTCAGCCAAGATGCACAAGTTCACCGCTCAGCTGCAGCGTCTGTTGCCTTACCGCAACATGGTGCAAAGCGTGATTGGTCACTTGCTGGCTACCGATGTGGAGTATTCATCGCCACTGATCAATGTGCGCGAGGTGAAGAAGGTGGCGTTGGTGGCATTTGGCTCCGACGATGGCCTCTGTGGCGCCTTCAATATCTATGTAGGTAAGTTTTTGCTCGAAACCGTTCGTGCAACTCAGAACAAATTCGGCAAGGATGTTGCTATAACGATTATTCCCGTCGGCAAAAAGATTGCAAAGGCTCTTCATTCGGTGAAGAATCCACAATTCAAGGTGCTTGATGTGCCTAACGTGAACACTCGCAGCAATAGCGACCAGCTTCACGATTTCACCGACATGCTGCGCACCAGTTTCCTCGATGGCACTTTCGACCAGGTGGACCTCGTGTACATGCACTTCAAGAGCACAAGCCGCCAAATCGCCACTTGCGACCAAATGTTGCCAGTGAGCTACGAGGCGCTTGCGGCTACCGCCGATAAGAAGGCGGCTAACCAGCCATGCATCTTCGAACCCGACGCAAACTCGATTTTCAATAGCGTGTTGCCTCTCTACATCCGCTCAATGATGCAGGAAGTGTTCACCGAAAGCTGTGCCTCGGAGCAGGCTTCGCGTGTGATGGCTATGCAGACTGCGAGCGACAATGCAAAGGAACTGCTTGAAGAACTCAACCTTGAGTACAACAAGTTGCGCCAGCAGGGCATCACTACCGAGCTGCTCGACATCTTGGGCGGCCAAGTGGAGCGCTAACAGAAAAGATACTTGTAAACTATGGGCTATCCCCGATACTATACCGGTCGGGGATAGGTCCAATTTCTAATAAGAACAGAGCGGTATAGGATATAGATTTGATATTGACTTATATTACTTATGAGCATTAAGGAGTATTTTTCTTCTCTTTTTAAGGGTCTTTACAGCCTGATAAAGGGTATGGAGGTGACGGGTAAGGAACTCGTGACCAAAAAAGTTACTGAACAGTACCCCGAAAACCGAGATACTTTGCAACAGTTTGTTTATGATGAGGAGGGTTACCACAAGTGTACGGGATGCAAAACGTGTGAACGCAACTGCCCCAACGGAACTATCCAAATCACCACCAAGATGGTGGACTTGCCTAACGGCAAAAAGAAAATGAAACTCGAAAAATATATGTACGACCTCGGAAGCTGCACTTTCTGCGACCTTTGCGTACTCTCTTGTCCTTTCAAGGCTATCGAGTTCAGCAACGACTTCGAACAATCGGTGTTCCGCCGTGAAGCGTTGGTTAAGCAATTGAACTATCTCCCCGAAAAGGAGAAACCAGCTCCTGCTCCAGTAGCTAAGCCAGCCGCCCCTGCTCCAGCACAAAAGGCGGACGAGGCTACCAAGCCTGCTGCCACAGCTCCAAGTGCCGAGGCACCAGAAAACAAATCAGAAAATAAAGAAAACAAATAAACATGGATTCAGTAGGAAATATTATTTTGTATTTCATAATTGCGCTTGCAATTATCGTGTTCTCGGTACTGGCGGTCACTACTCGTAAGATTTTACGTGCGGCTACTTACCTGCTGTTTGTGCTCTTTGCCACTGCATTCGTTTATTTCCAGCTCGATTTCGAGTTTTTGGGTGCCGTGCAAATTGCCGTTTACGCGGGTGGTATTCTTGTGCTGTTTGTGTTTGCTATCATGCTTACACATAAGCCTGGCAAGGAATCTGAGCCTCTCACTTCAGAGAAGCGCGCGTTAGGACTGTCGGCAGCCGTTGCCGGTGTAGCCGTGTGTGGCTACGCATTGTTTAGCTATGGTCAATTCTGCGTTCAGAAGCTGTTGCCAGCAGGCGACTACAGCATCGAGCAGATTGGTAAGGCTTTGCTCAACAGTGATAAATTCGGTCTCTTGCTTCCGTTTGAGGCTGTGAGTGTGTTGTTATTAGCATGTATTATTGGTGGTGTAGTGGTTGCACGCCGTCGTTAATGTAGGAGGAGGAAATGATGGATATCAATATTTTAATGTATCTTGTTCCCAGCCTCATTATGTTTGGCTGTGGCATCTACGGTTTCATTACCCGTAAGAATATGATTGCAATTTTGATTTCACTTGAGTTAATGCTCAACTCTGTGGATATTAATTTTGCTGTGTTTAACCGATATTTGTTCCCTGATCAGATGGACGGTATGTTCTTTGCCCTGTTTGCGATTGCCATTGCGGCAGCCGAAACAGCCATTGCACTGGCCATCGTAATCAATGTGTTCCGCATTGCCAAGAAGGTGGACATTAATCAAATCTCTAAATTGAAGTTCTAAGAATTATGGATTTTAATCTTACTATTGCAGTTGTAGCCCTGCCACTGTTTATGTTCCTTTTCTTGGGACTTGCCGGTGTGAAGATGGGCCGAAAGCTGACCGGTGTGCTTGGCGTAATCGGACAGGGTGTGACCACTGTCTTGGCTTATGGCTTGGCGCTCACCTACTTCTTTGGAACAGGTCAGGGTCAAATCGTCGATGGTGTTCGTCAAACCATAATCGTGGCTGATTGGAGCTGGCTTAACCTTGGTGATAAGGTGATGGCCAACATTGGCTTCGAACTCGACCCAATCTCGGCGATGATGCTTATTGTGATTACTACTATCTCATTCTTCGTGCACCTCTATAGCTTGGGCTATATGAGCGACCACGACGGTAATGCTGAAAAGGGTTTCCAACGTTATTATGCTTTCCTTGCATTGTTCACATTCTCAATGCTCGGTATGGTGGTTGCCACCAACATTTTCCAGATTTTCGTATTCTTTGAAATGGTGGGTGTTTCATCTTACCTGCTCATCGGATTCTATTATAGCTCACCTGCGGCTATCCACGCGTCGAAGAAGGCGTTTATCGTCACTCGTTTGGCCGACTTCTTCTTCCTCTTTGGTGTGATTGTGCTCGGCTTTGCTGTCAGCACTCTCACCGACCTTGTGCCTGAAGGCGGTAGCGCATTGAGCTTCTCTACATTGCTCAGCAATCCCGAAGCCATCGCTTCACAGCTTGGCGCTGTTGAGTTCTTCGGTATTCCTGCTTTGCCACTCTCACTGATTTGCATCTTTATCGGTGGCGCTGGTAAATCGGCAATGTACCCACTCCACATCTGGCTCCCCGACGCAATGGAGGGTCCAACCCCAGTATCAGCGTTGATTCACGCTGCTACCATGGTTGTGGCAGGTGTGTTCTTGGTGGCTCGTCTGTTCCCACTCTATGTGATTTGCGACGTGGCTATCAACGTGGTGGCAGTGACTGGTGCTTTCACAGCATTCTACGCTGCTGCAGTGGCTTGCGTGCAGAGCGACATCAAGCGTGCGCTCGCATTCTCCACACTCTCTCAAATTGCTTACATGATGACAGCCCTCGGTGTGAGTACCGCTGCTGGCGTAGGCGAAGAAGGCGGTCTTGGCTACATGGCTTCAATGTTCCACCTCTTCACTCACGCAATGTTCAAGGCATTGCTCTTCCTCGTTGCCGGTGCAGTGATTCACGCTGTTCACAGCAATGAAAACAGTGCGATGCACGGTTTGCGCAAATACATGCCTATCAGCAATATCGCTTTCCTTATCGGTTGCTTGGCAATTTCTGGTATTCCACCATTCGCAGGTTTCTTCTCTAAGGACGAAATCTTGGTGGCTTGCTACGAAAAGGGCACCGTTTGGGGCTTGTGGATGTCGATGGTAGCAGGTATGACAGCGTTCTACATGTTCCGTATCTACTTCCTCATCTTCCACTGGAAGGAACACGAAGTGCATGAAGGCCATGCACACCCACATGAAGGTCCTTGGACCATGAGTTTGCCTCTTATTGCGCTCTCTGCTATTTCTGTGGTCTGCGGTTTGGTGCCATTCGGTGAACTCGTGACCGTTGACGGTCATGCGCTCCACACCCACACCAACTGGACTGTGGCTATCTCAAGCGTGTGCGTTGCTCTCGTGGGCATTGGTCTTGCATTTAAGCTCTACTATAAGGAAAATCCGCTCCCAACTCGCATGAAGAATGCTTGCAGCGGCTTGTGGGAGGCAGCATATCGCCGTTTCTACATGGACGAGTTCTATCAGTTCCTTACCCATAAGGTGATTTTCCAAAAGATTTGCAAACCTATCGCATGGTTCGATCGCCACTGCATCGATGGCTTCTTCAATCTGCTTGCCGACCTCACCAACAGTTGCAGCTTCGCAATTCGCCGTTTGCAATCGGGCAATGTTCAAAGCTATGTATATGTTTACCTTATGGGAGCCCTTCTCCTTGCTGTGGTGACTATGGCGTGTGTACTCATCTAAACAATGGTTCTTTAAATTAAATTGATTATGATTTTCGATAATATATTAATTTATTTCGTAATTGTCCCACTCCTTACTCTTCTGGGACTGGCTCTTTGTCAAAACAAGGGCATCAAGGCGATTAGAACCGTTGCTGCTACAGGTGCCACAGTGCTGGTGGCTATGGCCGTCTATCTGGTGGTTTACTTCTTGCAAGAGCGCGGTGCCGGTAACAATGCTCAAATGCTTCTTACCGACAGCTGGTGCTGGTATGCCCCTCTGAATATTAATCTGGCGCTTGGCGTCGATGGCGTTTCGGTGGTGATGATTCTGCTTTCTGCGTTCATCGTGTTTGCCGGTGTGTTTGCATCATGGGAAATCAACCCGCTGCCTCGCCAGTTCTTCATGTGGTTCTTCCTCCTCTCTATTGGTGTGTTTGGTTTCTTCATCTCTGTTGACCTCTTCACCATGTTTATGTTCTACGAGGTGGCTCTTATTCCTATGTACCTCCTTATCGGTGTATGGGGTTCGGGCAACAAGAACTACTCTGCAATGAAACTTACATTGATGCTGATGGGTGGCTCTGCATTCCTGATGCTCAGCATTCTCGGTATCTACTATCATTCTTCTGTCGACGGCAACCTCACCATGAACCTCCTTGAAGTGGCTCGGAACAATGCCATTCCTCACGATTGGCAACTCTACCTCTTCCCAATGGCGTTCGTTGGTTTCGGTGTTCTTGGCGCTATGTTCCCATTCCACACTTGGTCGCCTGATGGTCACGCATCAGCCCCTACAGCAGTGTCGATGCTCCACGCAGGTGTGTTGATGAAGCTTGGTGGTTACGGTTGCTTCCGTATCGCTATCTACTTGATGCCTTACGCCGCTACCGAACTCGGTTGGATTTTCCTCACACTCACTGGTATCAGCATCGTGTATGGTGCGTTCAGCGCATGTGTGCAGACCGACCTCAAGTACATCAACGCTTACTCATCAGTGAGCCACTGTGGTATGGTGCTTTTTGCAATTTTGATGTATAACCAGACCGCTATGACTGGTGCTGTGCTCCAAATGCTCTCTCACGGTTTGATGACAGCACTCTTCTTCGCCCTCATCGGTCAGATTTACGGTCGTACCCACACCCGCGACATTCGCGACATGGGCGGTATGATGCACATCATGCCTTACCTTGGTGTAGGTTATGTGATTGCCGGTTTGGCTTCGCTTGGTTTGCCAGGTTTGAGCGGTTTCGCTGCCGAAATGACCATCTTCTTCGGTTCGTTCCAAGAGGCTGGTTTGCTCCATCGCGTGTTCACCGTGGCTGCTTGCGCATCAATCGTGATTACTGCGGTTTACATCTTGCGTGTGGTAGGCAAGCTGCTCTTTGGTGAGGTTCAAAACGAGCATCACCGTGAGCTCACCGACGCTGTATGGTATGAGCGTTTCAGCACCACTGTGCTCATCTGCTCTGTGGCGGCTATCGGTTGCTTCCCTAACTTTTTCGGCGACATCATTCGCGATAGTTTCCTCCCAGTAGTTGACGCTATTAAGAATGTTCTTTAATAAAAGTGTTGAATTTAAAAATCGATAAGATACAAAATGGATTATTCTCAATTTTTAATGATGCCTCAAGAAATCGGTCTGTTGGCTACATTCTTGTTAGTATTTCTCTATGACACTTTTATGCCAGCCAAGTGCCAGAAAGGGCTTCCTCTTTTCACTGCGGCTGCGTTCGCTCTCTACACTGCTTTCAGCTTCATTCCATGCTGCACAGGCATCGCCTTTGCAGGTATGTTTGAGCAAAGCCAGGCCACTTGGGCGATGAAAGGCATTCTCAATATCGGCACATTCCTTGTGATTCTTCAAGCCGTGAAGTGGACTAATAGCGACTTCGTAAGCGTTCGCCGTGGCGAATTCTACGAGTTGATTATGCTCACACTTTTCGGTATGTTCCTCATGGTATCGGCACGCAACTTCCTCTTGTTCTACATCGGCCTCGAAACGGCTTCATTGCCACTCGCAGCCCTTGCAGCATTTGAGAAGAACCATTACGAATCGCGCGAAGCCGCTGCCAAATACATCTTCACAGCCATCTTCTCGTCAGCCATCATGCTGCTCGGCGTGTCGTTCGTTTACGGTTTGAGCGGTTCGCTCAACTTCGCCACCATCGGTGAAGTGCTCGTGTCGAAGCAGTCGGCTCTGCTCATCGTGGCAGTGGCGTTTGTGATTGCTGGTGTGGGCTTCAAGCTCTCGCTTGTTCCATTCCACAACTGGACCGCCGACGTTTACCAAGGTGCTCCAACTGCTGTGACCAGTTACCTTTCAGTGATTTCTAAGGGTGCAGCCGCATTCGCATTCCTCGTGATTCTCACCCAAGTGTTCGGTGCCGTTTACGCCGACGTTTGGAAATGGATGCTCTATGCCGTGATTGTGCTCACCATCACCATTGGTAACCTCTTCGCAGTGCGTCAGCGCAACCTCAAGCGTTTCTTGGCATTTTCTTCAATCTCACAAGCTGGTTACATCATGCTTGGTGTGATTGCTGCCAACACGCTCGGTATGGCTTCAATGATGTATTATGTGGTGGTTTACATCTTCTCCAACCTTGCGGCATTCGGTGTGATTGCAGCCATCGAGCGCAAGACTGGCAAGGTGACCACAGATGATTACAATGGCCTCTTCAAAACCAACCCATGGCTCTCATTCACTATGATGGTGGCTATGTTCTCGTTGGCTGGTATTCCTCCATTCGCAGGCTTCTTCAGCAAGTTCTTTGTGTTTGCTGGCGCGCTTCACGGAGCAGATGTGGCTATTTACGTACTTGTATTGATTGCTTTAATTAATACCATCATTTCACTGTACTACTACTTGCTCGTGGTAAAAGCCATGTTCATCCGTCAGGACGAATGTGCAATTCCAACGTTCAAGTCACACTGGACAGAGAAGGCAGGTATGATTATCTGCGTGATGGGTATCGTGTTGTTGGGTATCGCAAGCTGCGTTTACACTTCGCTTGTAGATTTCGCTTCGGCTTCCGACGCACTTTTCCAACTAATACGTTGACGCATTAAAAAACCTTACTACAACAATTATCTTAAAACTCAAAGGAGGAGAAATCTCAAAAATTTCTCCTCCTTTTTCTATCTATAATCGTTCGATTTTTTCGTTAGTTTAAATTAACTATTATAACTCAATAATACACATAAATTAACATTGCAGTTTTTTTTTTTTTTTTTTTTCTATATATTTGCATCGTTATTTTAGAAAAAATAACACTGTTATTACTAAATTATCAACGACTTGTGAATAACCATAGCATGGACTAACATGCGAAAGTCTATATTACAGGGTAATTGATTAACCTCGGTGCTATAATTACTAATAGCGAAAAACTGTCAGCATTACAGCAATGAGTTTTTGAGACTTAATTTATCTCAAACATGAGAAGTCTGTGGATGATAATATTGATTATTTTATGCGCAAATATTGGCAGAATGGATGCTCAATCCGAAGCTGGTAGTAGTAGAAGCATTGTGCCATCTGATATGGCTTTTGATGCCGACACTTTGTGTCATAGCCATAAGGCGTGCTTTGCTGAAGTTGATTCTTTGGCGAATTGCGCTGATTTTTTGTTTGTGAAAACCAATCCTGTGGGGTGGGGTATGCTCATTGGCAATGTGGGAGTGGAATATCAGTTTAGCCAGCGTCTTTCGGCTGAATTGTGGATTTATTACTCAGCCTTGAATTATTTCCACCGCACTACTAAGTTTCGCACTTTTACCTTAATGCCAACCTTTAAGTGGCGGTTTGCCGGGCAAAATGTGCAGTGGTGGGCTGATGCGCATCTTGGTTTGGGCTTTTTCAATTATGCGAAAGGCGGACAATGGCGCTATCAGGACCGCAATGGTAGCACCCCTGCTTTAGGTGGTGGCTTGGGTATAGGCGTGCGCATTCCCCTCAGCAAGAATCATCGTTGGTGGCTTGAACCGTCGCTGGGAGTGGGAGTATATCGGCTGAATTACGATAAATTCGAGAATTGCCCTGACGGAAAACTCGTGGATACTTGCCATCGCACATTCTTCGGGCTCGACCGTGTGTCGCTCGCCATCAGTTATCGCTTTCACATGAGTAAATACATCAAATGAAACGCATATCTTACATATTGCTCTATATGTGCATCGCCATATTGGCTGTGGCAGGACTTGTGTCGTGTGATGTCCACGAGTTTCCTTACAATGGTGAGCAAGGTGGTGGCGAAACGAAGGAATTCGTACTTCATCTTGACTTTACTGATGCCCTGAAATGGGGATTTCACACCGAAATCGACTATAAGCAAACCCGTGTGCAATCGATGCTCCCTTTCCGACCAGCCGATATTGATGTTCGCTATATAGTGAAGGCATATCGTGTTGACGCTAACGGCTCTGTTGCCTCAGAGCCTTCTGCAGTGGTGATTGAGGCTGGCACCGACACCACAAATCTTAACCATACAGTCACCCTCCGGCTTGCCCCCGGCGCATATAAGTTCCTTGTGTGGACCGACTATGTGGAGCATGGCAAATTGACTAACCTATATTACGATCCCTCCAACTTCACGGAAGTGACCTATTGCGACCGCGAAGGCTATACCGGTAACAATGACCTTCGTCAAGCATTCCGTGGCGAGTGTGATGCTGTGGTGCATCATTCTATTACCGAGGGAGTGAATACTGGCACAGCATTTATGCAGCGTCCGCTTGCTAAATACAAGTTTATAAGCACCGACCTTGAAAAGTTCCTTGCTATGGTGGTGGTGTCGAGGGCCGGCAAAAATGCACCTATGTCGAAAACTGACCTTGAGGTGGCTATGAGTAAAATCAACATTGCCGATTTCAAGATACGGTTTGTTTACACAGGTTTCCTCCCATTCTCATTCAATGTGTGGACCAATCGTCCCAACGATTCATGGACCGGCATTTCGTTTGACAGCGGTATAAAAGTGCTGTCGGAGAGCGATACAGAACTGGGGCATGATATGGTGCTCGTGAATGGACACGGGTCGAGTGTGTCGGTGCGTCTTGAGGTGTTTGACCGAGATGGCACTCTGTTGAGCAGCACCAATCCGATAGATGTGCCCATTGTGCGCAACAAGCTCACTGTGGTGCGAGGGCATTTCCTCACCACGAGTGCTTCGGGTGGTATAGGCGTAGTTACCAAGTTTGACGGGGAATACAACTATGAAGTGCTGTAAGTATGAAAATGTAATTGGATAAAATAATTCTCTTTAATAAATTACTAACTAAAAAATTAACCGAAATGAAAACTAAATTATTTTCAATGTTTGCCGTAGTAGCCATGCTGCTGACGACATCGTGTTCGAACGATGAGACTAATGAACTCATTAGTGGCGAACCTGTGACCACATCATTTAAAGTGCAACTGCCTAACAGTATTGGCACACGCCCAAATAAGGGAGCCAAGAAGGCTTTTGCTGATGGAAAAACTGCAACCAAGTTGAAATACATGGTTTTCGATGAAAACGGCGTTCGTGTTACCGCAATTCCAACAGGTGAAAAGGCAATCAACTTGACCACCGATGTGCAGCTCACCCTCATCACCGGCAAGAAATACAAAATCGTGTTCTGGGCAGCCAACGCCAACGCTCCCTATACCCTCGACGAGACCGGTAAGGTGACTGTGAACTACGAAGGCATGAAAGCCAATGATGAATCTCTCGACGCATTCTGCCGCTGCTATGAATATACAGCCGGCACTGAAGTGGAGAATCCTGTGAAGCTCTACCGTCCGTTTGCACAGCTCAACGTGGGTACCGCCGACATGGCAAAGGCAGAGCAGAACGGCTTCGCCAAGGCTGCCGCACAGACCAAAGTGCAGGTGAGCGGCATCGCTAATGAGCTCAACGTGCTCACCGGCGCAGTGAGCGGCACTGCCGATGTGACTTGCGACCTTGCCGCCATTCCTTCGGGCGAGTCCTTCCCCAAGGCTGGCTACGACTACTTGAGCATGGACTATCTGCTCGTGGGCAAGGAAAATAAGACCGTGGTGGATGTGAAGTGGACCGTGACCGACGGCACTTTCAACTCCGAGCGCACCTTTACCAATGTGCCACTGCAAGGCAACTACCGCACCAACATATTCGGCAATCTGCTCACCAGCCCGACCGACTTCAATGTGGAAATCGATCCCGCTTTCAACGAGCCTGACTACGATGTGCCTGTGCCTGCCACAGAGGTGAAAGACCAAAACCAACTCTCCGAGGCTGTCAAGGAAAACGGTGCCGTGGTGAAATTGGCTCCTAACACCACCTATAAGTTGCCAGCTACTGTGGGCAACAATATCCACATCTTTGGCAACGAGGGTGCTAAGATTGAAGTGCCTACTGCTGTAGCATGGCATGATAAGACAGCTACATTCCACAATGTGGAACTTGTGTATGGACAGAGTAATTATGTGGGCATTCAGCACGCAAAAACCATTAAGTATGAAAACTGTGAAATCGTGGGAATGATGTTCAGCTATGCCGAAAATTCAGAGTTTGTGGGTTGCGTATTCACTCAAAACGAAGTTAACTACAACATCTGGACATACGGCAGTAAAAATATTAAGTTTACCAACTGCACATTCAATTGTAAAGGCAAGGCCGCCCTTCTTTACAGCGAATCCAAAGATTTAGTACAAACTGCCACTTTCGACAACTGTAAATTCAATGCTTCCGCACAAGCAGCAGGTAAAGCCGCAATCGAAATAGACTCAAGGTTTACATCTTACGATGTGAATATCAATAACTGTGTTGAAACCGGATTCGCTCCCGGTAGCGTAAGTGGCAATTCACTTTGGAACCAGAAAGATGGCAACAAGACCAATCTTTGGGTTGACGGTGTTCAAAAACTGAAAAGAGAATAGAAAAGAAGTGATTGAATAACTGTAGGGAGGAGAAATCTTAGCCGATTTCTCCTCCTTTTTTTGTCTATCCACCTCCACGAATTCTTGAATCCTCGAATTTTCGAAGAATCGAATTTTCGAATTGCGCGCCCCTCATGTCCTCGTTGACCTGTTGCCTCGTTGACCTGTTGGCTCTCCTTATTATTATTTTTTAAACTAATTTTGTACTTTGCAAAATGTGCTTGCTCTGCCATGCTCTCGGTGCGATTTTTTGCGTTAAAAGTCGCTCTGTGAACGTGGTGGCACGCTTTCGGTTTTTGGCATTGTGGCCATTTATTCGTAACTTTGTGAGTATTTTATTAAGGAAAAAAGAAACAATGAGAAAAATTTTGTTTATCGCATTATCATTTTTAGCAGTTTGTGCCACAGCCGCTAACCATGTGTATGTGAGGAGCAAGCAGAATTTGCGATGCGAGGGCTATTTCCCACAACTCAGCCCCGATGGCAAAAAAGTGATTTCTGCTCCCACTGATGCGAAAAAACTCTACATATACGACCTCGACACTCAAAAACGCGACGTGGTTGCCGATGAAGGTGTGCCTGGATTTGAGGCTATCTTCGGCAAAAACGGCAAGGTGTACTATGTGTCGATGAAAATCAATAAAGACCACCTTATTTTCCGTTCGGGCAGGGAATACGACCCCGAATCTGGCTCCGACCGTGAGGTGCTTTCGCCTCAGCATGGCGCAGTTCATGCCATTAACGGCACTGATGGTACAGCCGTGGTGGGCGAACAGAAAGAATGGAACACTCGTGATGCAGGCACTTTTGCTTGGGCACTTGGTTCAAAACTCTATATTTATCGCAATGGCGAGAAGCACACCTATTCACCAGTGAATGTGCAGACAGGCTATTTGTGGGTGGATGTGTCGCCCGATGGCAGCAAGGTGCTTTTCCATGTGCCTGCTATGGGACTTTACATTTGCGACGCCACTAATGGGCGTGTGCTCAACAAACTCAGTGGTTGCTTGATGCCAAAGTGGTATAACAACGATTTGATTGTGGCTCAAGGTCGTGGCCGACTGGGCTACAACATCATCATTTTCCGTGCTGATGGCACTGGGGGCATTCAGTCGCTTGCCAGTGGCGAGTGTGTGATGCCTTCCGTAAGCGGCAACCATGTGATCTAAACCACCA
>OKUR01000454.1_pt1 | contig 19126 bp, 15 predicted proteins | sample 1606671 | NCBI WGS metagenome assembly OKUR01 (sample SAMEA3882519, study PRJEB24775) | human gut metagenome | biome: human-associated habitat; feature: intestine environment; material: feces | place: Netherlands | collected 2009/2010 | reverse complement strand
TCCCATGATCGTTACCTGGTTATTTTCAATAATCTTATCTGACATAATAATGTAAATCTCCTTCCTCTTCGCAGGCGTATTTTACCGCGTTCTTACTCTTGATCACTATCTAATCTATGAAGCTTTTCCAGTTTTTAGAACAAAAAGTAAACTCTTTTTTTGCAGAAAGTCAAAATTTTTTCTTTCTACTTGTAAATTTTTCAAAATGTGATAAACTATACGGGTTGTAACTTTAAATAGGTAATAAGAAGGGTTTTGAGAATATGAAGACAAAACGTGAAGACATTAGAAATATCGCTATCATCGCCCATGTTGACCATGGTAAAACAACATTAGTAGATGAACTTTTAAAACAGAGCGGTGTTTTCCGTGAAAATCAGGAAGTAGCCGAACGAGTAATGGATTCCAACGATATCGAACGTGAACGTGGAATTACCATTCTTTCCAAAAACACTGCAGTTGTTTATAAAAATACAAAGATCAATATCATTGACACTCCTGGACATGCCGATTTCGGTGGAGAAGTAGAACGTGTCCTTAAGATGGTCAATGGAGTGGTTCTTCTGGTTGACGCTTTTGAAGGTGCCATGCCACAGACCAAATTCGTTTTGAAAAAAGCTCTTGCACTGAAGCTCCCGGTTATCGTATGTATCAACAAGATCGACCGTCCGGAAGCACGTCCGGATGAAGTTATCGATGAAGTTCTTGAACTTCTCATCGATCTGGGCGCATCTGACGAACAGCTTGACTGCCCGTTCCTTTTTGCTTCTGCAAGAGACGGATATGCAACTTACAATATCGACGATGAACCGAAAGACATGGTTCCTCTGTTTGAGACCATCCTGGATTACATCCCGGCTCCGGAAGGAGATCCTGATGCAGGTACACAGATGCTGATCAGCACCATTGATTACAATGAATACGTTGGCCGTATCGGTGTTGGAAAAGTCGATAACGGAACGATTTCTGTCAACCAGGATGTAGTTGTTGTAAACCATCATGATCCGGACAAACAGAAAAAAGTAAAGATCAGCAAATTATATGAATTTGACGGTCTGAATAAAGTAGAAGTAAAAGAAGCAGGCATCGGTTCTATCGTTGCAATCTCCGGTATTGCAGATATTTCCATCGGTGATACGATCTGTTCGCCGGACAATCCGGTTCCGATCGAATTCAAGAAGATTTCCGAGCCTACGATCGCAATGCAGTTCGTTGTCAACGACAGTCCGTTTGCAGGACAGGAGGGTAAATTCGTCACTTCCCGTCACCTCCGTGACCGTCTGTTCCGTGAACTGAATACAGACGTCAGCCTTCGTGTTGAAGAGACAGACAACACAGACAGCTTCAAGGTATCCGGACGTGGAGAGCTTCATCTTTCCGTCCTCGTTGAAAACATGCGTCGTGAAGGTTATGAATTCGCAGTCAGCAAAGCCGAAGTTCTTTACAAAAAAGACGAAAACGGCAAGCAGCTCGAGCCAATGGAAACCGTATACATTGATGTACTGGATGAATTTACAGGTATAGTTATTGATAAATTAAGCCAGAGAAAAGGCGAACTCCGCAACATGGGAATGTCTAATGGCGGATACACCCGTCTTGAATTCTCCATCCCGTCAAGAGGTCTGATCGGTTATCGTGGAGAATTCCTGACCGATACAAAAGGTAACGGTATCATGAACACAGCCTTTGACTGCTACGCTCCGTATAAAGGAGATATCCAGTACAGAAGCCAGGGATCCCTGATCGCCTTCGAGACAGGTGAAGCTGTAGCTTACGGTCTGTTCAACGCACAGGATCGTGGAACACTCTTCATCGGACCTGGTGAAAAGGTTTACTCCGGTATGGTAATCGGTCAGAATGCGAAGACAGATGATATCGAACTGAATGTATGTAAGACCAAACACCTTACCAATACCCGTTCTTCAAGTGCTGATGAAGCCTTAAAGCTTACTCCGCCGAGAATCCTCAGTCTGGAAGAAGCACTTGATTTCATCGATACCGATGAACTTCTGGAAGTAACACCGAACCATCTGCGTATCCGTAAGAAGATCCTGGATCCGACCCTGAGAAAACGTGCCATGATCAATAAAAAAGCTTAACTTAATAAGACTAGAATTTAAAAATACCTCCCTGTATTCCGGAAACGGTAACAGGGAGGTATTTTTGTAAGCTTAAAAGCTGTTTCTATTTTTGGCTGTTGATATAGTTGATCAATCCCTCTGCGGCAATGATCTTCTGCATGAACTCGGGGAATGCCTGTCCCTGGAAGCTCTCGCCGGTGGTGAGATCTTTGATCACGCCGGTATTGAAGTCGATCTCGACTTCATCGCCATTGCTGATCTTGCGGGATGCCTCTGGACACTCAATGATGGGCAACCCGATATTGATGGCATTGCGGTAGAAGATTCTGGCGAAGGTCTCGGCGATGACGCAGCTGACGCCTGCCGCCTTGATGGCGATGGGGGCATGCTCTCTGGATGAGCCGCAGCCGAAGTTTTTCTCCGCTACGATAATGTCACCTTTTTTCACATTTTTGATAAAGTCCTTGTCAATATCCTCCATGCAGTGAGTTGCCAGTTCTGCAGGGTCTGAAGAATTCAGGTATCTTGCGGGAATGATAACATCTGTATCCACGTTATCCCCGAATTTGAAAACTATTCCTTTTGCGTTGTTCATTTTCTATTACCTCTTTTATTTTATTTCAGTTCACAAGGGCAGGAAATCTTGCCGGTGATAGCGCTGGCTGCTGCCACTGCAGGGCTCGCCAGATAGATCTCACTCTTTACATGTCCCATACGTCCCACGAAATTACGGTTGGTCGTGGAGACACATCTCTCTCCCTCCGCCAGGATACCCATATATCCGCCAAGGCAGGGTCCGCAGGTAGGTGTACTTACCACTGCTCCCGCTTCGATGAAGGTCTTAAGAAGTCCCTCTTCCATTGCCTGCATGTAGATGGACTGGGTGGCGGGGATCACGATACAGCGCATTCCCTTTGCCACATGTCTGCCTGCAAGTACCTTCGCTGCGGTGCGCAGATCGTCGATACGTCCGTTGGTACAGGATCCGATCACTACCTGATCAATGGCTATAGGCTCCATCTCGTGAATCTCATCGATGGTATGTGTATTCTCCGGCAGATGCGGGAATGCCACGGTAGGCCGTAAAGTGCTCAGATCAATGGTATATTCTGCATCGTACTGTGCATCCGGATCTGCTTCAAATACCTTATAGGGGCGTTTCGAATGCTCTTTCATGTAAGCAATAGCCTTCTCATCCACAGGGAAAATACCGTTCTTACCGCCGGCTTCGATAGCCATGTTGGCAATGGTGAAGCGGTCATCCATGGACAGATTAGCAATACCGTCTCCCACAAATTCCATAGACTTATACAGTGCACCGTCCACACCGATCATGCCGATGATATGTAAGATCACATCCTTACCGCTGACCCATTCTGCGGGTTTGCCGGTCAGATTGAATTTGATCGCCGCAGGTACTTTGAACCATGCCTTGCCATATCCGTGCTTCCCACACCGGTGGAAAATGCACCCAGCGCACCGTAAGTACAGGTATGGGAATCCGCACCGATGATCACATCTCCGGCTACGGTAAGTCCTTTCTCGGGAAGCAGTGCATGTTCGATACCCATCTCTCCTACTTCGAAATAATTGGTGATCTCATTGCGTCTTGCAAACTCACGGACACATTTGCAGTGCTCCGCAGATTTAATATCCTTATTGGGAACAAAATGATCCGGTACCAGTGCGATCTTATCCTTATCAAACACTCCCTGTACCTTCATTTTATCCATTTCCTTGATTGCCACCGGACTGGTGATATCGTTGCCCAACACCAGATCCAGCTGTGCCTCGATCAGCTGTCCTGCCTGTACCTGCGTAAGACCTGCTGCCTGTGCAAGTATCTTCTGTGTCATTGTCATTCCCATTTATTCACGGCTCCTTTTTCTCTTCCTACTTCTTAACTATCCGAATCGTATCGATGAACCAGCTTGCTTTTTCTCTCATCATCCGGCTCCGAACAAGATACATTGTAGCATACTAATATCTAATTGAAAACATCCGCATTTAACCTATTTCTACATAAATACGGATGTTTTTGCTTTAATTTATTGATTTATTTTAATATCATTATCTTGGGTTATTTATTCTCCATTTGGGCTGAATTAGCATTTTCCGGCTCCTTATTCTCCTGTTTTACCTTCCAGATCAGCACCACCTTGAATAAATCTCCGTCCAGTTCGATCCGGAACTTTCCGCCCTGAATTTCTGTAAAGCTTTTTGCAATTGCCAGTCCCAGTCCGCTTCCTTCTGTGTTACGGGAAGCATCCCCTCTGACGAATCGCTCGGTCAGTTCCTCTCCCGATACGGATAATTCCTGCGCTGTGATGTTTTTTAAGATAATGGTCACCTCATCCTTTGCCGTAAAACCGTTGACATAGACTCTGGTTCCCGGCAGAGCATATTTTGCAATATTGCCAAACAGATTTTCAAAAATCCGGAAAGTCTTCTGACTGTCTAACGGCACGATGACCTTCTCCTCCGGCATGCTCATCCGCACATCCAGTCCGGCATCCGCCAACTTATCTTCCATCTCGAATTCGACCTGTTTCACCATGCTTACGATATCCACATCACGGATGTCGAGCGTGATATTCTGGGAATTTGCCTTGCTGACTTCGAACAGGTCCTCGATCAATGCCTTCAGGCGCAGCGATTTACGATCCAACGTCTCTAAGTACTTTTTCCTCTGTTCTTCCGTCACTCCCGGCTCCTGTAGCAGCTTTACATAAGTAATGATAGCTGTCAGTGGCGTCTTCAGATCGTGGGATACATTCGTGATCAGTTCCGACTTCATCCGCTGGCTCTTCACTTCCTCCGCCACCGCATTACGGAAGCCTTCCTCGATCCGGTAGATCTGCGGTTTAAAGGGTTCAAACACGCCCAGATCTTCCTCTATGGTCACGTTCAGATTACCCTGAGCGATCTCATTGGTGGCCTTTAACAGCAATCCGTACTTTTTCTGCAATTTGCTGACATAACGCCGCAGTACAAAATACAGTACCACAGAATAAATGACTGCGATCGTCACTCCTCCCAGAGGAAGGCTGCATACGATCACCAGAATCAGGGCATTCCACAATACGATCCGCAGGATCAGTTTTTTGGCATCCTTCGTCACATCAAAATGCTCTGCATCATGATAGACATCCACCACCTTATCCCTGCCAATGGAGAATCCCTTCTTCATTCCTCTCCACAATTTTTTCCAGAAAGGCACTAACAGATAGCACAAGCTGTGCTGTTTCAAATACGCTCTGGCTCCCTGAACCCGCATTGCCCGCAGGGATACTCCCAAGCACCAGGCAATGAAAAACAAGGCTGCCACCGCCAGAACATTTAATGCATAGGTCAGTATTATGGTTAATAACTGTATCTGCGCACTGTTTCCGCGTAAAACCGTGCCCAGCGCATGACCGCTTCTCACCCAGGATACCAGTCCTACCACCTGTTCACTTCCAATGCCTGCTATGATAGTCAGGATCACTACAACAGCTTCGATTGGAAGTTTTAAAAGCACTACCTTCTCCCAAGCTCTCTCTTCTCCAAGTCCCGGCAATACAAGCGCCAGCAGGAAGATCAATAGTGCCAGGATCAGAAACATCTGCTGACATCCGGACAGATAATAGGATGCATACTCTCCCATGGAAAAGTAAACACTAACATTGTTCATATCCTGATCATAATAAATATACTGACCGTTCTGTCCCAGACTCTGTGCCGCCTGTCTGGAGATGCAGAAGGTGATCTCACAATTTTTCGGCATTTCCAGCCGGAACATGGTATTATGACCGGCAGAGATTTCGCTGCCCATATTGGCATCCACCATTCGCGTAAGACCGCAATTACGGATCACTTCCGCCGCTGTCTTGCGAAGGGTTGTCGTATCCGATCCGATCACCGTATTCCCTAAGGTGGCATCATTTCCATAGGCGTCAAATACAAAAGTCAGATAAAACCTCTGTTCCTCCGCCACGATATCCGTATCCGTCAGATTGCTTAGGATCTCTCCGGTCTTAGTATCCCGGATCCTATAATCATACAAATTATTCAGCTGACCAAAGGAGTTTTCCAGGGTATTAAAATGTTCTTCCAGGTATTCCCTGGTCTGTACCGCCAAGATTCCCCGGGCCATATAGTTTTCGGGGTCCTCCCCTTCCGGTATCGTGAGCTCCTCCGTATCTCCATATGCCACTTCTGCCCGTTTCCGGTCATCATTGAGCCATTCGTTTCCCTCCGTGGGCTGCATATATAATTCCCCATAGCTTAAGGAAGTCTGGTGTTCTTTGTTGTACAGATCGCGGTAGAGCAGATAGCAGTTCTGATACAGATAAGTAATCGTATTCGACGTCTCCAGCGGATCCTCAATGTATTGTTCATTTCTCCTGCTCTCCGCCCTGCGTTCGAAGATTCCGTAGCAGGCAGTAAAAATGCCGGAAGCTGCCAGACTGACGATCAGTCCGATGATCAGCCATTTGACTGCAGGCTTTCTGTTTCCTCGGTTTCCTCGATTTTCCCTGTTTTCTGTTGTCTCCGCTTTCACAGCCTCTGTTACCTGTTCCATTCTTACACCTCTCCGGCCATTTCCTCTGCCTGCCGAAACGCTTTGTTTCCCACATCCGTATTTATTGTTTATCGATCTTATATCCTACACCCCATACCACTTTCAGATACTTGGGATTTCGCGGATCGATCTCGATTTTTTCGCGGATGTTCCGCACATGTACCATAATGGTATCGGTGTTGACCGCTTTCTCGTTCCAGATACGCTCATAAATCTCATCCGCGGAAAATACTCTGCCCGGATTCTTGATCAAAAGCTGTACGATCTTAAATTCCATGGGTGTCAGCTTCACCGCTTCTCCGTCCACTGTCACTTCCACGGTTTCTTCGTTAAGTTCCAAACCGCCGATGGTAAACACATGGGATTTCTCCTGTTCTTCCCCACTGACTGCCGTCAGATATTTAGAATATCTGCGCAGATGGGAATTCACCCTCGCCAACAGCTCCAACGGCGTAAAGGGTTTGGTCACATAGTCATCCGCCCCCATATTTAATCCCATGATCTTATCCACTTCCTCGTACTTGGCGGACAGCATGATCACCGGGAACTCGTGATTCTGCTCCCGCAGCTTCATTAACATCGTCACACCGTCCATCACCGGCATCATAATATCCAAGATAGCCAGATGGATCTCTTCCTGTGCTACGATCTCCAGTCCTTCCTTACCGTTGGCAGCTTTCCACACCTGATACCCCTGATTTTTCAGGTAAATCTCCACGCCATCCCGGATTTCCTTATCATCCTCCACGATGAGAATATGATATTTATGATTCTCCATGACTCCCTCTCATTCTGCCGCATGCGGCAAGGGGATCCTCTCCCCTGTCTGTTTCTGATTCTAAGTTATAATTTCTAATTTCACCTACAGAAAAAACAAAAGATTTTCTAAAGATTTTTTTCGTAAAAACACCAAGGAGGTGGACATTCGGTGCCACCTCTCTGATCGTCAGTTTTCCGTTTTTCAACTGTTATTTCCCCACTTTGAAGGAATAGGTATCACCGGACTTACTGCCGCAGGCGGTCATTCCGGCTTACATGGTTATACTTCATCCTCATAGTACCGGATCATGCATACCAGTTCACCGTCCTCTACGGACACCTCCGCTTCCTCTCCCAGAAATTCATTGCTGATCCCGATGGGGAAATCGTTGGTGATCACGGCATTTTCCAAAGGATATTTCATGCCGCGGATATTCACGCCTTTTGCCTCCTTCGTCAGGGCAAACAGCGACATGGTGCCCTCCAGCTCCTTCCGGAAATGCACGGCTTCGTTCTGCAGTACCAGCACCATTCCCGTACCGTCTACCAGGTACCCCACCGCACCGTGATTTTTGAGATACAGCAGACACTGGATATTCGCCAGGGTATGATCAAATCTCCCACCGGTGGCCGCATAAATACGGAAATCGGTATAGCCCAGCTCCAGCCCCCGCTTGATAGCTGCCAGCATGTCTGTGTCATCCTTACACTCCGGCAGGCGGCAGATCTTCTCCGGAACGGTCTGTTGTAGCTGTTCCACAGCAAGCTTCTCCTGCTCGCTCATCGAATCAAAATCTCCGATGATCAGGTCCGGCTCCACATTCAGGATCCCGCAGTAGCTTAAGCCGCCGTCCACCGCGATCACATAATCTTCTTCCGTCACAGACAGCTCTCCCATCGTGAGATCTCCTGCGCCGATCAAAATACATTTACCCATAGAATTTACTGTTTTCCTTTCCTGTAACGGTTTTGTCCACGAGACGTCACGCACTATTCTACAATTTCTGCGTTTACTTTTCAAGCCATACGCAGTATATTTAATCTGTTCAAACTTACAACGATACTCAGAGGATCAACATCCCTGTATGTGAAAGGCACTCTCATGAATCTATATGAAAATCAGCCACTGACCATTGCGGAGCTCCGCAGGCTGCAGGCTTTGGAAAACCGATATCGAAATGCTGCCAGAGAAGTGTTTACGAACCGTGTGGAATACTACCACCGCTTCACCGGTGGGCACTATACCTCCATCACCATAAGAGATCAGAAGACCCGCTGGGGAAGCTGTTCCTCAAGAGGGACTTTATCCTTCAATTACCGTCTGATCTACGGTCCTGCCGGTCCTCTGGATTATGTGGTAGTCCACGAACTCTGCCACCTGACTCATATGAACCATTCGAAGGACTTCTGGAACATGGTCGAGCGCATCATGCCGGATTACCGGATCTATAAACAGTGGCTAAGGGAGCACGGACAGGAGCTTACCCTGACGACACATCTGAAAAAGCAGGGCATTCCCATCCGCCTTAGCTGAAGCACCTTACTATAAATGGCGGCCTGTTTTTCAACAGACCGCCATCTTTTACTATTCTGCTCTACGCAGTGCTATCTTCCGTTTATCTGTTCTCGTTTACATAGACCTGTACACGGCTCTGAATGACACTTGCCACATCCCTCGCACTCTTCTGTCCTGAGAAGTATGCACCGGCTTCTTCCGAAATGATATTGGAGATTGCCTCATTATAGTATCCCCTCTTATTCACGCTTTCCACAAAGCTTACGATTCTGTCCACCTGCTCCTGTGTCAGCTGCGGCAGCAGTATTTCCTCACCGTTGATGTAATAGGTCTCATCGTATTCCACTTTGTTGCCGTTCTCATCCATATAGTACGGCTTTTTCGTAGCATCCTGCACATTCTTCTCAAAGGTGCTGCGAAGTACCGGAAGATTGTATTCCTGTTCCTGTATCTTATCCTGATATTCCTGTGTCAGATAGTAGCGCAGGAATTCCCACGCACCATCCAGGTTCTTGGATTTTGCAGACAGGGCATACATCCTGTTACCTGCCCATAATATGGATCCCATGTCTCCATCGGTCGGGAAGCCCACAAAGGAGATATCCTCACCGAAGACACCGTTGATCGTACCGTTCAGATCACGGATGTTGCTGATGGAGATGCCATCCAGCAGGGTTCTGTCCTCACGGAACTGGGATTCATAGTTATTCCAGTAATCCTCTCCCCAGTAATCCTCTCCATATTCTACCGGCAGCTCGCCTGCATAGGCCAGCATTGCCACGAAATTATCCGTATCAAATGCACATTTTCCGGTGGATACATCCACGAAATCACTGCCGCAATAGTTCATCATGGTATACAGGAAGCTGTCTCTGGTAATATCACTGAAGAGTGCGGTTCCTTCCGGCATGGTATCCCGGATCGTCTGCAGCTCTTCCATGGTAATGGAGGTACGGTCACCGAAAATAGCTTCTTTTCCTACCATAGTAGAGATATAGAACGAAGGAATCACATAGTACAGTTTACCGTCCACACGGTACGCATCCCAGACATTCTGCAGATAGTCGTTTTTCGATAATTCCTCATCCCCCGCAATAAGGTCATCCACATTTGCCACCAGTCCCTTGGCAATATAGCTGTCCATTGACATATTGCTGTCCACGACCAGAATATCCGGCATTCCTCCGGAGATGATATCATTATTTAACTGCTTCACACCGAGAGTATAATCCTCTGAAGTGTTGTAGGTATTGTATTCCTTGACTACACCTACCGTATTGTAGTTAAGGAATACAATACGGTAGGTGTCACCGGACTTATTATACTCTACTACTTTTCTCTTCAGATCATAGTCGATATAGTTACCGGCCAGTGTAAGAACGATCCGGTCCTTGATATCCTCCGGCTTCACGTGGGTGAACAGACCGCCGCACATTTTGCCTTCGTTGTTATCATAGTAAAAGCCCAGGAACTGTTCCTCGTCCAGTACCAGGAAATTGTTCAGGCTGCCGGTAGCCAGATCCGAATTGATATAACTCATGATCTGCTTCGACTCCTGTGTCTGCACATTATAACTGAACAGGCCGTTACTATCGGCATAGTACAGGATGTCACCGTCTCCGGGCACCATATTATAATAACCGCCGTTGGTCAGTGTCGAGGAAAGCTTTATTCCCTCCGATACCTCATCTGTTGCAGGATCATAGGTTGCGATATACATATCCGTGTAATTGCTCTCATCATAATAGATGATCTGCACCTTGCCATCCTGCGTAATGATATTCGAGCTTGCATTGTTGAACAGTGTTGCTGCTGCCTCCGGCAGCTCCTTCCGGTCTGTGATACCCTCTTGCGTCACAGCGCATTTCTCTATTTTATCACCGCTTAACAGCAGTGTCAGGGTTCCATCCTCATTGGGGATGATACTATGTACCCAGGAATAGCTTTCTTCTGTATTCATATCATTCAGATCAGCTTCCCATAAGATAGTCCCATCCGCACTCCAGCAGATCAATGCATAATCATTCGTACTGCTGTAATCATCGTCGGAATATGTCTCACTATAGTAATTGCGTATCCCGTAGACATTTCCATCCGAACCGATCGTGCAATTGTTGAGCGATGTGTAAGTATAACTGCTGTTCCCTGCCGGTGCATCTACCACATCCATATCCGCTGCCGCAATATCCTGTGTGCTGGCCTCCTGCTCTGTAAGCGGCATTGCTTCACTTCCGTCCGCTCCATCCGCAGGTGTATCTACAGGATCCTCACCGCCCTGTGCAGGTGCCGGAGTAGCCGGAGCCTCTCCTTCCTTCCACATAGGCAGTTCTACGGTGTCGATGACGGTACCGTCCTGCTTCATTGTAGCAAGATGCAGCTTACTCTGACTGCCGTTATCGGAATAGTCATAGGTCTCAAACAGAAGATAAATCGTATCTCCCTTTCTGGTCAGCAGATCAATATTCATATTGTCTGAATCCATATTGAGATCCAGCGCCTGTTCCTTAAATACATACTGTTTTGCAAGGCTGGCATCAGCCGCACTGCTGCCACCGTTTCCGTTCCCGCCGTTACCCTTTCCACAGGCAGTCAGACCTGCGATCATTGCCACGGTCAACGCGATACTGATCAGTTTTTTCCCTTTCTTTTTCATTCTCCCTCTCCTTTTCTTGTCTGTGTCTGTTGTTTTACGACTGCTGTTCCTCTTTTGTCTCCTCCGGTGTCTTCGGTTCCTCCGTCTGCATTTTCATTGTCTGCGCTTTCTCCGGCTCTTCCGAAGCTGCATCCGCAGGCTCTGCTCCCACCGCCGGCTCATCCGTCAGCCAGGAGAATTCACTATCAGCATAAGGGTCTTCCTCCAGCTCCCGTTCCAGTTCCTCCAGGACATCCCTCTCCTTGTGGGGGTGCTTTTTCTCCCTGCGGCGTTCCACAGCCCGCTCTGCCTTATCCTTACCGGTATGCCATACATCCTTCAAAGTCCAGCCCTTATGGCGCCACCAGTGTACAAAGCACCAGATAACGGTCACTACCGGATATAATAACAGAAACAGCATAAATACTGTAAGTAATGCAATAATGTCTTCATAGCCTCTCGCCAGATTCTCCCAGTAGGGGTAGATGATGGCTTTGCCGTTCATGGAACGTGTTCCGAAGGCAAGGATTGTTTTGATCCGGTTGGGCAGGGAATAACGTCTGCTGTTTTCCACGATCTCGACGTTTTTCTCGTCTATACCGATCCCTTCTTTTACTTTGCCGTAGGCGAACTCATCCACAGGGTTCGGCATCACGATCTCATAATGATTGATACCGTTGTTGGTCCCATAGGCCTCCAGGGTCTCATAAGATACATAGACTACCGTGGAAGTTAAGCCTGCTGCCTTTTCCATTCTGCCCTGGGGTCTGCGTACCACTCCGGTCACAATGTGCGGGACATTGCCAATATATACGGTCATTCCCACCACATCATTGGAGCCGAACAGTTGCCATGCCGCATCCTGATCGATAATACAATAGTCCTGCATCAGATCGTTACCGGAAAAATAGGAGCCGGTGATCAGCTTTAGCGGATGGAACAGGAAAAAATCCCCTCCGATCCCAATCGCATTGGCATCCAGTGTATTCCTTCCGTTCACCAGGGTGATCTTACCGTCTGCGCTATAAGCATCCACCCAGAGTCTGGCACTTGGATTCTCTGAGGTCTCTGTAATAGAGGCCTCCTGCAGCACATTTTTCAGCGAATATTCAAAGCTTTGAATGGTATCCTCCGTCACTTCCGCTTTGGAGGAGAAAAAGCAGCTGATCTGTGCCACATCCTTTTTTTCGCTCCAGCGTCCGGCCATCTGCTGGGCGTCCTGCATATTGACCAGATGATCACACCATAGATTCAATAGCAGGAACAGTAGGAAGGATACTGCCGCACTGCAATACCATATGCACTTTTTTTTACTCTGTATCTGCATCCGAAACATATAGTCTGTTTCTTCCTTCCTGTAAGATTAAACGCTTATGAATTATTTGCCAGTCTGACCAGCTTTCCTGCTTCTACCGGCTGGGTAGATGTCGTAATGACAAATTCATAGCCATATAAAGCTCCGCTCACTGCGGACTGGGTGTCATCACTTGCCAGTACCTCCACATCCACACGGGTTGCCACATAGCGGTTACCTAAGGGGCTGCTCTTGGATTCCACGATCAGGATAAACTTGCCGTTACTGTCCTCACGGATGGCACTGTTGGGTACGATCAGATCGTAATTGGCACTCTTCTGTCCTACGGATACATTCAAGGACTGTCCGGGTGTCACTTCATCTCCGGTGATATCAAAGGTCAGCAGCTTCTTCTGTCCGGGATCTGTGGTGTCCGGCTTGATGCTGGCCAGGGTGATATCCATATCACTGTATCTCCAGGAATTCACCAGGTCTGCCTTATCTCCCACGGAAAGTCTCTTCGCCTGATCATTGGTCACGGAGAAGCTCATGGTAAAGCCCTTACCCTCCGGCTGCATGGTCACCAGTGCAGTATCCGGCTGTGCCTCGTCTCCTGCCTTGACTGTTACGCTGGTAATGGTTCCTGAAATAGGTGCTTCGATGCTGGCGCCTACCGCATTCTCCTGCAATTTTGCGATATCATCTCTCTGCTTCTTAAGGCTGTCTAACTGGTAATCCAGATTCAGCTCTGTGGAGATATCCTTCAATAGCTGTGCCTTAAAGTCCTGTGCTGCCTTCAGCTGAATATTTCGTTTATCCAGCTCGGTCTGCCAGTTCTGGGTCTGTACCGTCAGGGAGTTGGTGGTATTTGTTTTGCTGTTCTGCTTCTCTGCCAGTTTTTTGTTAGCTTCTGCCAGGGCGTTCACTTTATTATTATATGCTGTCACAGCTGCCGGATCTGCATTAATCTGCGCCTGCTTTTCGTCGATCAGTTTCTGATAGGTTGCACTGTTAACCACTGCCACATCGTACTCTTCCTTAGGTACCTGATTCTGACTGTCATTTCCGGATACGGAACTTAATATTCCCTCATTGTACTTTGCAATGGTGGCATCGCAGGCTGCCTTGGCTGTCTGCCACTCGCTGATCTTATCCTTTGCGATCTTGACCCAGTCATTGTTCAATGCTGCCTGGGCTTCTGCTACTTTTGCCTGTTCCGAGCTGGTGTCGGGAGCTCCGCCGGCATCCACATTCACCTGTGCAGTCTTTAACTGATTGATAGCTGTCGTAGCTTCATCCACCTGCTTCTGCCATTTGTCTATTTCCGCTTCCGCTGCTACGATCCGGCTCTGATAGGCATTGAGGGAAGACACATTGCCGTTCTGCACATTTTGGAAGGCGGAATTGGAAATATCCCCGGACAGAAGCGCCAGTTCGAAATCCAGCATTGCCTTATCCAGTGCTGCCTGGGCATCGGTCAATTCCTTGCTTTCCTTATCCTCCAGTAACAGCAGGGGGGCTCCCTTCTCCACCTTATCCCCGGTCTTCACCAGGACACTGGAGATCGTACGGGTTTCCGCTATCTTCACATTATAGGGATCTCCGCTCTCCACCGTGCCGGTTCCGCGGATCTTCGCCGTGATGGTGCCGGACTGTACATATTGTGCCGCCACCTCCGGAAGGGAATAGTTCATAAATGTGTTGGAGAAAAATGTCAGCACTAACATTACAGACAAGAATATAATGGCTGCATTTTTTACCCATTCTCTTCTCTTTTTTCCACCATTCTCGTTCATCTTGATTCTCCTCTATACTTCACTTTCTATCTGTATTCCGGCAGTCGGATCCATGCCGGTATATCATCAAAAATCAGTGATCCTAGCCTTTGACACCGCCCTGGTAGGTAATTCCGTCTACCAGATATTCTTCTCCATAGAGAAATACCAAAAGGCTGGGCACCATGTAGATCGTAGCCACGGCGAATGCCAGTCCGATCTCTCCGGAATTGATCTTGCTCAAGAATACGGACAAGGGATGCATCTCCGCATCGGATAACAGGATCAGCGGCTGCTCCACCATATTCCAGTAATCAATAAATACAAGGATGGCTGCGGAACACAGCGCTCCTTTGCACAATGGCATACAGATCAGCCGATAGATCTGCCACTCTCCGGCACCGTCAATCTGTGCCGCCTCCATGACCCCCACAGGAATTCTCTTCATGAACTTCGTCAGCAGATAGACTGCAAAGGGTGAAAAGATCCCGGGCAGCCAGATGGCCCAGTACGTATTTAATATATTCAGCTTTTCCGCCACCAGATAATTTGGTACCAGCGTTACCTGATACGGCATCAGCATCAATATCACATAAGAGAAAAATACCAATGACCTCAGCTTCCCCGAGTACCTGGCAAATCCATAAGACGCCAGCGATGCCACGATCAGCTGAAACAGCACGATCGGTCCCACCAGGATCACAGAATTCCAGAATTTCAGCAGATATTCCGGGCTTTTCAAAAGTACCGTAGTATACTGGCTGAAGGATACGATATCCGGTATAAATTTCAAATTCACTTTTTCGGAAATATAGACCTTGCCGCCCTTATCATTCGTGGCAAATACCGAACCATAGTTCGCTGATATCTCCGAAGATGACATGAAAGAATTGGTGATTGTCAGGACGATCGGCATCAGAAACAGTATAGCAAAAAAGGCTGCGATCACTGTTGCTATGCTGATGCGCATATTCTCAAATATCTTCTTTCTCTTCTTGAACCGGATCGCCCTTCTAAGTTCAGGCGGAACAGTTTTTTTAAGCTTCTGCTCCATCAGCCTTCCACATCCTTTCCGAAATGATTTTCCACTGCGAACAGAAGTCCGATGATCACGACCATGACGAGAGACATCAGTATCGCTGCTGCAGACAGCGTCTGATAATCCAGACTCTTGAACTTATTGTTCATGAAGTGCTGCAGCATATAGATGGAATCGTAAGGATAATCCGTTGTCAGCAGATAGATCTCACGGAAGATCTTAAAAGAGCTGATCAGGGACATGATCGTCACAAACAAAGGTGGAAGACAAATACCGGATCTTAATATAGAAAAAGGTCTTTAACGATGTGGCATTTTCCAGTCTCGCCACCTCCAGCAGATCCCTGGGTATGCTGGCAAGTGCTGCCATAAACAGGATCATATTATATCCCAGGTTCTTCCATAGGAATAAAATGACGATTACAATAATGGAGTAACCAGACTTCAGCCAGTCGATCTTCTCCACACCGAAGACTCCCAACAGATCATTGACCGCACCGTTATAATGGAACAATACCTGCCAGATCAATACAATGGATGCCACCGGCACCATCATGGGACTTAAGAAAAAGGTACGAAACTGACTCCGGAAAGGAAGCTTTGATTCCAGTACCACTGCCAGAAGCAGGGACAAAACCACGGCTAACGGCACCGCAATCGCGGAAAATACCACTGTATTATGCACTGCCGTACGGAATGCCGCATTTTTTATTACACTTACAAAGTTGTCTAAAAATACAAAGTTCATGCTGATAGGGTTATCCACCAGCGAATAAAATATCACAACCAGAAAAGGAAGAAAAAAGAAAGCAAGTACTCCAAGAAAGCTTGGGGCTATAAAAAGCCCCGAGCTTCTCTTCAGTTTCCGCATTCTCTTATCCAATTTGTGATGCCGCTTCCGCTTCTGATCCACCTGCTGCCTGCTCACGATAATCAAGCCTTTCCTTATCTGTTTTCATTTACATAGACCTGTACACGGCTCTGAATGACATTCGCTACATCCGCTACAGATTTCTGGCCTTTGAAGAATGCTTCCGCTTCCTCCGTGATGATATTTGTGATCTCATCATTACCGGTTGCACTGGAAGGCTCAGCCACACTGATCAGATCCTTCAGGACTGCCACTTCCTCCTGTGTAGGTATATGATAGAAATATTCCCAGTCTCCGTAGCTGATGCTGGAAGTACCATCCTCCGGAATCGGATTCCCGTTCTCATCCAGGATCTGCTCACCGTTTTCATCTGTCATATATGTCACATTCAGTGCCTTCTCCACCATATCATCCAGTGCAGACTTTCTGGCGGGAAGTCCATAGGAATATAAATCATCAAACGGCTGATTCAGATAATTCTCAATAAATGCCCATGCCCCGTCCTTGTTGGAGGATTTGGCGGTAATCGCATACAGCTCACTGGCCTGCATATAAGTACCGCTGCCACCACCGGAGGTAGGATATCCGATATAGGTTACCGGCTCACCGAACATAGCTTCCTCCTCCTGAATACTGTTCAGCTGATAGATGCCTGTCATATTTAACAGCACTTCACCGGACTGGATCTTCACCGGTGTAGATCTGTCGTCATTCTGCCAGTCATACTCTTCGGGGAAGGTATTGACAAATTCCAGTACTTTCTGGAAATCTTCCGAATCAAAGCTGCACTTTCCCGTCTCCCAGTCAATATAGCTGTCTAGATCATAGGCTAACAATGTGTACAGCATACCGCTCTTGGTCATGCCCTCAAACAGGGAAGCACCTTCATGCTGGCCTGCATAGGCTATAATATCGTCAATGGTCCAGCCCTTCTTATCACCTACTTCGGAGGTCTTGCCGACGATCGTGCTTAAGGTGAAGCTCTTCGGAATTCCCACCAGTTTTCCGTCAAAGGTATAACTGTCTACAATATTCTCAAAGAAATCGTCCTTGCTTAATACACTGCTCTTCTCCAGATAGGGTGTCATATCCTCAAATACACCCTTGGAAGCCAGTTCCTTGACATCCAGGTTGGACAGATCCAGGATATCCGGGCACCCGGCTCCGGAGGTAATATCATTGTTCATGGCTGTAATGCCATCCGCCCAGGAAGTTTCGGTCCAGTTATTATCATCGATATATGTTTTAATATTGACATGATATTCATTACTCTGCTTGTTGAAGGCTACGGCTGCTGCCTGAAGGCTCTGGGAGGTATACAGGGTTCCGATCGTGACCTGGGACTTCTGTGCCACCTCACTGGCCTTGGTTCTGGTCAGCTTCACCAGGTCAGTTTCCCCTGTGTTCCAGTCATTGACCACTGCCAGGATCTTACCGTCTGCGGTGGCTGCGGCATAGGTGACATAACTGCCGTTAATATCACTGTCCAGCCAGCTCAGTATTTCGGTAGTCTTCTGGTCTGCGAGACTATAATCATACAGGGCAGTATCCGTATTCACCAGGAGATCATTGTCTATTCCGGCACATAATCCTCCGTTGCCGTTTGTGTTCGGAAAGTTATCATATGTCTGTCCCAATGCTTTGCCGTCAAAGTCGATCTGGGATAGCTTCACATTGCCGGATTGATCGTAATAAGCCAGGTATACCTTGCCGTCTTTTGCCTTTCCCATGCCCTGTATCCACTGGCTGTCCGTCTGCACAGCTCCCTGAAATTGTCCGTCACTGCCAAACAGCCGGATCAGTGAATCAGAGCTGATATAAAATCTGCCCTGGTCGTCCAGACACATGCTGCCCACATAGGAATTGTTCTCATCCTGCTGCATGATATCCGTGATATCCTGTGCCATCAGCTCCGTACCGGATGCATCGTACTTGTGCAATACCGTTGTCTGCTGTGTATAAGCGTCATCACCTTCTGTGGCATTCCACTCAAATTCCGCAGTATAAATATTACCTTCCTCATCTGCCTGCATGGAATAGATTCCACCGCCGTCCGCATTAATGGTGATCGGCAGGTCCTCCCTGGAACCGTCTGTCAGCGAATAAGCTCCAATCACGACCTTGCTCTCACCGGAAGCTTCATCCCATTGGTAATTTGTATAATACAGCTTATCCCCCTGTACTGTCATGTTACTGTAGCTGGAATTCGTATTATCGTCCAGCTCCAGGTATTCGGGAACATATACATATTCCTTCTGTTCTGTCTGTCCCCCCGGATTCGATCCTTCCTGCTTACCGCATGCTGCAAGTGACATTGCCATAACGGATGCCAGCGCGATCGCGGTTTCTTTTCTGCCCCTTAAATTTTTTCTCATATATTTCTCTCCTCTAAATTATGGGTAGCGCCTTACGCTCTTCCCCTAAAAGCAAGTTCTACGGACCTTCCATATTGCTTACTTATTTATGCATATTATACCCTATTTCCATAGTAAAAGCATCTTAAGAATTTATGAACTCAGATTATGATTTGTATAAAAAAGAATCTCGCTTGCGAGATTCTCCGCCTGCGGCGGGTCGCTTTTGCGACATATTTCAT